>Ga0247722_10000459_pt1 | contig 25144 bp, 41 predicted proteins | sample MSEWelMarce3H_FC_FD_189094 | JGI IMG/M metagenome (GOLD analysis project Ga0247722, IMG submission 189094) | Subsurface sediment microbial communities from gas well in West Virginia, United States - MSEEL Well Study Marcellus 3H_FC | ecosystem: Environmental > Terrestrial > Deep subsurface >... | reverse complement strand
GATGCAGATTTTTTGCCAAAAACAGGCACTATTGCACTTCAAAATGACGGAAAAGGCGATTACATTGCTAAATGGGAACACCCTACACTAGCTAGACCTACTGATGAGGAATTAGCATAATGCAGGGTCGTGTCTATTTAGTTACCAACACGCTTAACGGCAAGCAGTATGTTGGTCAGACAATTACGAAACATTCTCGTAAAGGTCATGGACACGCTTTAGCTGACGCTTACAAGAAGTACGGACATAAATCATTTACTTATGAAGCAGTGTGTAGCAATGTAGACAATCACTCTACATTAGATTTTCTGGAACAGTTTTGGATTAATGTAATGGGTAGCCTAGCTCCTAATGGATACAATCTTGAGAGTGGCGGAAGACGATATAAAACAGTTATCCACAAACCACAACTAGGTATTCCACACACAGAAGAAACAAAAGCTAAGATGAGCGAAGGTCAGAAAAGATATTTAGCTGGTATTGATGTACATTTTAATACTGGTCGTAAAGCATCTGAAGAAACGAAAGATAAAATGCGATTAGCTAAACTTGGTACAAAACGCAAGGAGCAACAATAATGCCGTATGGTAATTTAAATGTAGACACAGTTACCACGAGTACACAAGGCGGAGTGCTTGGAGCAGGTAATGCAAGCATAATGAAAAACAGAATAATAAATGGCAGCATGGTTATTGACCAAAGAAATGCTGGTGCTAGTGTTACGGCTAATGATTCAGTTTTTCCAGTAGATAGATTTTTTTATTATGCTTATGTAAATGGAAAAGGAACACTACAACAAAACGCTGGCTCGGTAACAACCCCAGCAGGATTTAAAAATTATCTTGGCTTTACTTCAACATCGGCTTATTCAATAGCTGCTGGTGAATCACTTACAATTTGTCAAAAGATTGAAGGGTTTAATACGGCTGATTTAAATTTTGGAACTGCTAATGCAAAAACAATTACAGTTTCAGCATTGGTTTATTCAAGCCTTACAGGAACTTTTGGTGGTTCTGTTCAAAATAGTGCTAGAAATAGAAGTTATCCTTTTAGCTACACAATTTCTACGGCAAATACTTGGACACAAATTAGCGTAACTATTGCTGGTGATACTTCGGGAACTTGGATTGGTGCAACTAATGGCGTTGGTATGTATCTTCATTTTTCTGTTGGTGCGGGTGCTACTTATAGCGGAACTGCTGGAGCATGGGCTGGAGCAGATTATCAATCAGCCACAGGAGCAACATCCGTAGTCGGTACAAACGGAGCAACTTTCTACCTAACTGCGGTGCAATTAGAGGTCGGTTCTAGTGGTACGGGTTATGAATATCGTTTATATAACCAAGAACTACTAGCTTGCCAACGCTATTATCAACAACTTAATGAAAATCCATCTACATTAGGAATTTTAGGGTTTGTTGATGCTACTACAAGTCTTTTAACTTATTATTATTTGCCAGTTAGCATGAGAACTGCACCGACTTTTGGTACAAGCGGAACTGCATCAGATTATTCTGTTAGGTCTTCTGCAAGTACAGTTACTGCTTGTTCAGTAGTTCCAACTGGAACGGCATCAGACGCTAATCGTATTCGTATTATTGCTACTGTAACTGCTGGATTAGTGGCTGGTCAAGGTGCGGCATTAGTTGGAAATACTACAAGCGGCATACTTAATTTTTCTGCGGAGTTGTAAATGTATAAATTATTAACAGAAAATAATGTTGTAGTTGGAATTTTGCGTAATGGCAAAGATTCAATTCCATTCAATCCTGACAACACAGACTACCAAGCCTACCTAAAATGGGTGAGCGAAGGTAACGAACCAGAGCCTGCGGAGAATACATAATGGCTATAACAATTGATGGAACTGCTGGCATTACCTTTCCTAATAGCACTACACAATCAGGTGGTGGTTTAGTAGTAGGTTCTGCAAGCCCTGTTACTAGAGGAACTGCGGTAGCTTCTACATCAGGCACAAGCATTGATTTTACTAGTATTCCTAGTTGGGTTAAACGCATTACTTTAATTTTTAATGATGTAAGTTTAAATGGTACTGCTCACTTGTTAGTGCAAATAGGAGTGAATACAACCCCAACTACTTCAGGGTATTTGTCAGGCTCATCTTATGCTCTCATTACTCAATCGAACACATTAGGTATAACTTCTACTGCTGGCTATTGTATGTATCTAGGTACTGCTACGTATGCTATATACGGAACTATGACACTTACTAACATCTCAGGAAACAATTGGGTTTGTAATGGTTTGATTGCAAATACAAATATTCTTCCTTATACAGGACAAGCTGGTGGAAATGGCTCATTATCAGGAACTCTTGGAATGGTAAGAATTACTACTACAAATGGAACAAATACATTTGATAATGGCACTATTAACATTCTTTACGAGTAAATCATGGACAAAATTGAAATTAATGTAGATGTTATTACTGGTGAAGTAACTCAAACAGTAAGCCAATTTACTGCTCAAGAAATTGCAAACTCACAAGCTATAGATGCTGCTAAAGCACAAGAAGAACAAGCACAAGCAACTGCAAAGGCTTCTGCACTAGCTAAACTAGCTGCATTAGGTTTAACTCAAGACGAAGTTAAGGCTTTGGTAGGCTAAGATGACAGATTCCATAGAGCGTATAGCTGTCTTAGAAGCTGAAGTAGAAAAGCTACAAGAAAGCCAGAAAGAGATACTGGACTGTATTCATGCCGTGCGTGATGAGATGATGCGTTATAAAGGTTTCCTCGGTGGAGTAGCTTTCTTAGCTTCTGGTATCGGTATATTCTTAACAGTCTTCAAAGACTGGATTTTAAAACACTTTGCTTAAGGTAATATGAGAGAACTAACAATAGGTAAGAACATTGTAGCTAACACCCCTACAGTTGTTTACACAGTACCTAAAGGATGTAAAGCTATTGCTACTTTGTTATTTATTAGCAACAGTACTGGGTCTAATAAGACTGTATCTGCTGTATGGCACGACCTCAGCGAGACTGACGACATTGTTATCTTAGGTACTTCTAACTTAGATGCTAATAAATATATTCAGTTTAGTGATGGACGTATGGTTATGGATGAAGGGGACTATGTAAAGGTAACTACCGAGACAGGTTCTAGCATGTCAGTTATACTAACAGTAGAAATTATTCAATCAACAGCCTATCAGAATGGAAGCTAACTATGCCACTAGCTAAAGGTAAATCAGAGAAGACAATAAGTAAGAACATCTCTAAGATGGTTAAAGAAGGCAGACCTCAGAAGCAAGCAATAGCTATTGCACTGAGTACAGCAGGTAAATCTAAAACCCAAACCAAGAAAAGGAAATAATATGCCAATGGTAAAAGACAAGAAGTTCCCTTACACAGCTAAGGGTAAGAAAGAAGCTAAAGCTTATGCACAGAAGACAGGAGCTAAGATGACTACTCCTAAAGCTAAACCAGCTAAGAAGATGGGATCAATGCGTGGCTACTAAACCTGGATTGTATGCTAATATCGCTGCTAAGAAAAAGCGTATTGCTCAAGGCTCTGGTGAAAAGATGCGTAAGGTAGGCAGTAAAGGTGCTCCTACTGCTCAGGACTTTAAAGACTCTGCTAAGACTGCAAAGAAGAAGAAATGAAGAAAGATTCTAGATTAGAAAGAGCTGGTGTATCAGGGTTCAATAAACCTAAGTCTACTCCTTCCCACCCTACTAAGTCCCATGTAGTAGTGGCTAAGTCAGGTGACCAGGTTAAGACCATCAGATTCGGTCAACAGGGTGTTAAAGGTAGTCCAGATGGATCAGCCAGGAACAAAGCCTTCAAAGACCGTCATGCTAAGAACATTGCTAAAGGCAGGATGTCTGCTGCATACTGGGCAGACAAAGTAAAGTGGTAATAATGCTTGACTTTTAAGCATTTTTATGTTATAATATAGGACAATATGAACTACATCCAGCTTGTAAATTCCGTACTAAGAAGGCTACGAGAGACTGAGGTTTCTTCTGTAGCTGATAATGCCTATTCTAAGATGATCGGTGAGTTTGTTAATGATGCTAAGCGTCAGACAGAAGATGCCTATCCTTGGAATGCTTTATCTGATACCCTTACTGCAGTCACTGGTGCAGATGTATTTAACTATGTACTTACTGGCTCTGGACAACGATTCAGAGTCATTGATGTACTTAATGATACCAGTAATAATATTGTAGTAAATGCCCCTACTAAGTGGATGGATGAAAGATTCCTCCTGACTAATACTGAAAAGGGTTCTCCTCGATACTATAACTTCAATGGTTTAAACTCCAACGGAGATACTCAGGTAGACCTATACCCTATTCCTAATGGGGTTTATAACATTCGTTTCAACATCATCAAACCACAAGTACCTTTAGCTTCAGATGCTGATGTACTTCTTGTACCTCATGAGCCTGTAGTATTTAATGCCTTTGCAAGGGCTTTAGCAGAGCGTGGTGAGGATGGTGGTATTACTTCAGGTGAGATGTACTCTTTATACAGACAGTCTCTTGGAGACGCTATAGCCATCGAATCAGGTAGATATATTGAAGAACAAGCTTGGGACTGGACCTAATGGCTGAAGAACTAGTCACAGGCTCAATTGCAGCCCCAGGATTTAGTGGTTTAAATACCCAGGATAGCTCCATCCAGCTAGATAGTGGATTTGCACTAGAGGCTAATAACTGCGTAATCGACAGATACGGACGTATTGGTGCTCGTAAGGGGTGGACTAAGGTAAACTCTACTGCAGCCTCTACAGGGGCTTTTAGAGCTATCTACAACCTTATTAAAGATGATGGGGATGTATTCATTTCTGCAGCTAACAATAAGATCTATACTGGATCTACTACTCTAACTGAAGCTGTAGTTCGTAATGGTACTGATACAGGTAATCTGACATATACTATCTCTGATGACAACTGGCAGATCAGTGGTATGCCTTACGATACAGGGGCTACTCCTTCAGGGCATGCTATCTTAGCTCAAGCAGGACATCCTACATTACTTTATCATAAGCTTGGTGCTACTGCTCATGCTCATACTGGTTCTTATGGATTCCAAAGACTAGGTGATATTGCTACTAATCTACCATCAGGACATACAGTATCTAGCTTTACACCTAACTGCGTTATGACTGCTTATGGTCGTGTGTGGGCTGCTAATATTTCTGGACATACACAGACTGTATACTTCAGTGACTTACTAAACCCTGCTGAATGGCAAACTGGTACATCAGGTTATTTAAATATCAGTGAAGTAGTTCCTAACAACGATCCTATTGTAGCTATTGCAGATCACAACGGCTTCTTGATTATCTTCTGTACTAAGCATATTGTTATCTATCGTAACCCTGTAGACCCTTCTAACTTAGCTTTAGAAGATGTTATCGTAGGTGTTGGTTGCTTAGCTAGAGACTCTGTTGCTTCTATTGGTACAGACTTATTGTTCTTAGCTTCTACTGGTGTTCATTCCCTGCAGCGAGTTATCCAAGAGAAGTCATTACCATTCAGAGATATATCTAAGAATGTACGAGATGAGTTAATTACATTGGTTAACTCTGAGACATTAAAGAACATCAAGGCTACTTACTTCCCTACTGATGCTTTCTACTTGTTGTCTTTACCTAGCTCAGGATATACATATTGCTTTGACACCAGGGGTGTACTACAGAATGGTGCTGCAAGAACTACAATCTGGAAACAAATAAATCCTACAGCATTCTGTGTTACTCAAGACAGACAACTATACATCGGTAAGCCAGGCTACATTGGTAAGTATGAACTATATGAAGATAACGGTGCTACCTATCGTATGTCTTATTTTACTAACTACTTTGACTTTGGATCTGCTACAACTAACAAGATCCTTAAGCGTATTAACGTAACTGCTATTGGCGGTTCTGCTCAGCCTATCGCTATTAAGTGGGGCTATGACTACACTCGTAACTACTTCTCTCGTGGTATTGTACTACAGCGAGTAGAGGTGTGGGAATATGGCACAGCAGAATACAACATTGCTACATACACTAATGGTATTGCGTTAGACATTGCTAACATTCCAGCATCAGGTTCAGGTACAGTATTACAGTTAGGCTTTGAGTCTGACATTGATGGTACTCCTTTATCCATTCAAAAGATTGACTTCTTCCTTAAACAAGGTAAAACATTATGAGTAATTACACCAAAGCAACTAACTTTGCTACTAAAGATACATTACCTACTGGCGATGCTAATAAGATTGTTAAAGGTACAGAGATTGACAACGAGTTTAATTCTATCTCTGGTGCTATTAGCTCTAAAGCAGACATTGCATCTCCTACATTCACAGGAACTCCTGCTGCACCTACTGCTACTACTGGTTCTAATACAACTCAGTTAGCTAATACAGCGTATGTTAAACAAGAGATTACTGCTCAAAGTTTAGGTAACATGTCTACTCAAGCTAAGAGTGCAGTAGATATTACTGGTGGTACTATTGTAGGTATTACTGACTTAACTGTAGCTGATGGAGGCACAGGTGCTTCTTCTATTACCGCTAATAGTGTAATCCTTGGTAACGGTGGATCTGCTTTATCAGGTAACTTAGTAGCTCCTGGAACTTCAGGGAATGTTCTTAAGTCTAATGGAACTACATGGACTTCTGCAGCACAGACAGTTACCTCTGGATTGGGTTTAAATGGTGAAACTTGGAGAACTGAAAGTAAAACTTCTGGTACTTCTTATACTAACTCTCGTTCTTATCCTATTATGGTTAATGTCACTGTTCAACTTACATCTAATAATTGTAATGCACAACTTATAATTGGTGGTATAACTGTGTATCAATATGGAATTGCAAGTAATTTTAGTTATGGAACAATGTCTGGTATTGTACCAGCAGGTGGAACTTATCAAGTAAACGTAAGCAATATGACTGTAACTGCTTGGACTGAACTGTATTAATGGTAACACACGAGTTAGTATGTAGTGACTTGGATGTCTCTGAATTACAGAAAGAGATACTAAGCCATTATGAAGAGTTTGATAAGTACGATCAACGTAGAACTTTTCCTAATTCACCACACGCTCAGATGACTGATATATGGGCTAGGTATAACGATATTAAACCTTTCCTTGAAAAGGGCGATTTAAAAGGATTTGAAGCAGAGCACGATTCAGTATGGTATCCAGTAATAGATAAAATACCTGCAGTAAAGAAAGTAGTGTTTGAATTGATGTCTAAAGTAGAAGGTGAAAGATTAGGTGGAATATTAATTACTAAGCTTCCTCCTGGTGGACATATCACAAGACATACAGATGCAGGATGGCATGCACAGTACTATGACAAGTTCTTTGTTCCTATCCTAATTAAAGAAGGTGCTATATTTGGATTTGATGATGGAGACATCCATGCTACAGAAGGTGAAGCTTGGTGGTTTGATAACTCTAATCCACACTGGGTTACTAACAACTCAGATATAGATCGTGTAGGAATGATTGTTTGCATAAGAACAGAATTATTTAAGGATAGGAATGCACACCGTATCTGAACAGTTTAAAGAGCTTCAAGGAACTTTTGAAGTAGATTTAGGAACTCAACATCACTTCTCTAGTGGAGTATACGCTAAACAGATGATGCTTCCTAAAGGCTATTTTGCATTAAGTCATGCTCATAACTATGACCATTTAAGTATTCTATCATCAGGAGAAGTAATTGTTAAGACAGATGAGAAAGCAATTAAGTACACTGCTCCTGCTTGTATTACTATACACAAAGGTGTACATCATTCCATCACAGCGTTACAAGACGCAGTATGGTTTTGCATTCATGCAACAGAAGAAACAAATACAGACAAAATAGATGAGGTATTAATTATGAAAGAAGGAGCTTAATATGCCATGGGGAGCAGCCGCAGCAGCAGCAGTTGTAGCAGGAGGCTACATTCAGGGGCAGCAAGCTAAATCTGCTGCAGAGCAAGCAGCACAACAACAGAGAGAAGCAGGTCAACAAGCTGCTGAATATCAAAAGTTTAGACCTGTAGGAATTACTACTGGTTTTGGTACTTCTGAATTCACTCAAGGTCCTTATGGAGTAGAGTCTGCTAAGTATACTCTGACACCAGAGATGCAAGCTATTCGTGATCAGATGATCTCACAAGCTGGTATGGAAGATACTACCAGAATGCGTCAAGCTGCACAGCCTCTATATGGAGGAGCACAACAGTTATTTAATCTAGGTCAACAATACCTATCTACTTCTCCTGAGCAAGCTCGTCAAGATTACATGGCTACCCAGCGTGCTGCATTAGCTCCTGGTCGTGAACAGCAACTAGCTGGTATGCGTAATCAAGTATTTCAGACAGGTCGTGGTGGTTTAGCTACAGGCGGTACATCTACTGGTATGATGCAAACTAATCCTGAGATGGCTGCTTATTATAACTCTATAGCACAGCAGGATCTACAGTTAGCTACACAAGCAGAGAATGCTGCACAACAACGTCAAGCCTACGGTGCTGGTATGTTTGGTACTGCTGGTAACTTGTTAGGTCAAGTAACACCTCTAACTTTACAAGGTTACGCTCCGTTACAAACTCAACTTGGATTAGCTGGTTCTATCGAAGAGATGGGTCAGCAGTCTCTTGGACTTGGATTACAAGTTGGTGGTCAGAATGCTTCAGCAGGTGCTAATGCTGGTAAATCATTATTAACTAGTGGCATGGCAGCAGCTCAGTCTCAACAAGCAGCTAATGCATGGAGTCCTTGGGGAACAGCATTGAGTGCAGCAGGTAGTTCTTACTTTGGCGGTGGTGGTAAGATGCCTAGCTTTGGTGGAGGATCTCCTGCTACGTATACAGGACCTAGCTATGGAAGCAATCCTAATGTTCCTAGCAACTGGTTTGACTACAACTCTTACGATTAATAGGAAAGAATAATGGCTATTGCACCTAATATGTTTGGTATCGATCCTATGTCATATCAACAACAACAAAATCAACAAGACTTTAATAGATCTGTTCAGTATGCTGCTTTAGATCCTTTTCAGAGAGCTACTGCAAGTATCTATCAAGGAGCTACTCAGCTTGGAAGAGTTGGTCAAGGCATGCTTGGAATGGAAGATCCTCAGATTACAGCAAGTAAAGAAGCTCAGTCTATGATGGGTCAGTATGACATATCTACTTCAGAGGGCTTAAAGGGATTGTCTTTAGGGCTAATGAAACGTGCTCAAGAGACTAATAGTCCTATATTGGCTGGCTTAGCACAACAAGCTGCTTCACAGTATCAGAAGGTGTTGTTGAATGAAGCCACTGTAGAACAGAAGACTCGTGAGAAGATGCCTGTTATCGGTGAACAAGTTAATCAAGCATTGTATGCTGATGCACTGCGTCGTGCTGGTGGTGACCCTGTAAGGGCTGCTCAGATCTATGATCAAGAAGAGCAGCTTAAGAGACAGCGCATTGCTGCTTCTGGTGTAGCTCCTCCTCCTGGACAAGTTCCTTTAACTGTTCTTGGACAAGCTCAAGACATTGCTGATAAATATACTGCTAAACCTTTTGCTAGACTTGAGAATATAGGAGGAATTGTTGCTATTGCTAAAGAAGTTAAGCAAAATCCTACATCTCTTCCACTGCTTAAACGTGAATTAGTTAAACTTGCAGGAGACAATCAGATTGGTCAAGCTGAAGTTAAAAGTATTCTAGGATCTGAAGGCTTAGGTGCAGACGTTGTTGACGCTGTTAATACATTCTTAACAGGTGCTCCAACTGATGTTAAAATTGATAAAGTACTGCAAGGTGTACAAGCACTTGAAAAGTATACAGCTAATCAATATGAGACAGGTAGAAAGAAAGCTCAGAAAGTTCTAGCACAAGGTAAGATTGATCCTGAGACACAAGCTGCAGTGCTTCCTGATCCTTATGGATTAGCTAAAAAAGTACCTACTGTGACTGCTCCAACTTTGTCTGAATTCTTAGCTAAAGCTAAAATAGCTAATCCTAATTCAACTGAAGCAGACTTAACAACATACTATAATACAAAATATAGAAAGCCCCAATAATGGCTATTGTCGATCCTTTTGAGCAGCAAGGTAGTGTTACTGTAACAGGTATTGTAGATCCTTTTGAGGTAGGTGCTACAGTAGATACGTCTCCGCAAGAAAAGATGAGCACATACAACTATGTTGCTAATCAAGCTAAATTAGGACTAACTGATACTGCCGTCCTTGGTCAAGCTTTAATTGATACTTTTGCTATTCAGCCATTTAAAGGTGTTATTACTGGTGAGAAGCAACCTACCTTTGGTGAGAATATTAAGCGTCTACAGAAGGCTGCAGGGACTATCACAGGTGCTCAAGAAGAAACTAAAGCCCCTAGTGCTGTAGCTGAGGTTGTAGGAGGTGGTGCTCGTATGTTAGCAGATCCTGTAGGATACTTAGGAACAGGATTATTTAAAGCAGGTAAAGAAGGAATTCAGAAGATTGCAGGTAAAGTTGCAGGAGATACTGGACTTACTGATGTTGGTAAATCTATTGTAGCAGAAACTGGTAGAGTAATTACTCAGGCTCTTCCTCGTGCTACAGGTTTATTTGGCATGGGTGTAACTTCTCAAACAGGCGGTGTATTAGGAGAGATGGCTGAAAAGCAAACAGGTACTGATACAGGTACTGGACGTGCTATAGGTACTCTTGGTGGTCTTGCTGTAGGTATTAAGACATCTGCTGGCTTAGAGGCTTTAACTAACGCTACCACAAACATGGGTAAGCAGTTATATGACAAATATAAAATGGTTAAGGCAGATCCTGATGCAGCTAGTCAAGCCTATGCTTCTGGTGCAGCTAAGAATTTTATGGAGCTAGTATCTAAAAGCATGCCTAGCGAAAACATTGATGAGATTGTAGACACATTCAATAAGATTGGCGACAAGATTGGGGTTGAAGGTATTCCTCTAGTTGTATCTTTATCTAATAACCCTATTGCACGTAGTGAAGTTATTCGCTTGGTTAAGTCTCCTGAAGGTGCTGGTATTCGTCAACAGTTTGATACAGAGATTCAAACTATCTTAGGAAGACTAGATGAGGGTTTTAGAAATATTGCAGGTACTCGTTACACTCCAGTAGAAGGAATGACTACTCCACTTACAAAAGAAATAAATAAAAATCTTAAATTACGTGAAGCCATTGACACTAAAATAGATAGCGTAGTAGAGAGATTTCCTGAGCAGAATTTATCTGATTTAGGTACACAAGCTACTAAGTTATTAGACTTACGTGAAGCTGCTGCAACTAAAGAAATGCAGCCTGTTTATAAATCTATATTGGAGGGTGCTAAAAAAGCTGGTGCAGTCCTTCCTGATACAGGTGTACGTGATATTCATAGCTTTGTAGTTGCTAACAACATGTCAGATATCTTCGGACGTAAAACTCCTTTAGATAAACTTATTACAGAAAACTTTGCTCCTATTAATGGAGAGTATTATCCTGCTACATTTGAAGCTGTAGATTCTTTGAAGAAAGAAATCAATCGCATTCAGAGAGCAGTTAAAATGGATGATACTGCTAAGATGCGTCTAGGTGAATTAGAAAATGTAGTTGATGGAGCTCGTCAACAGATCCCTGGTAAGTGGAATCAAGCTCTTGTAGAAGCTGATAAAGCTTATTATGAGAAGATTGGAGTTCCTTTTAATTCACAAGGTATTAAAGATATTGACGCTAAGAAGTATGCTGATCAAGTAGCTCCTCAGATCATTGGCTCTGGCGATAAACTACGTCCTTTCTTAAAAGCTGCAGGACAAGAAGGAGTTACTATTGCTCAGAATGCTTTAATGGCAGAAGCCTACAGTAAAGTAATTAAGGGCGGTGCATTAGATGCTAGAGCATTACAGACATTTATTAAGAACAAAACTGATAGCGGTGTTTTAGCTCAGTTACCTGGATCTGATGAAATGCTTCGTGCTGCTTTGTTTGACGATAGTGCTCTTAAGATTGCTCGTGCGGATCTTGATGATAAAGTTAAGATTGCTGAAAAGCAAGTAGCTGATAATTTTGTATTAAGTGTTAAAGATTCTGATGGAATTGCTGTTCCTAACTACGAACAGATTGCTAATAGAATATTTACAGATCCTAACTTCTTTGGTAAGATTCAGAAAGACCTATCACAGCTTGATAAAAAGACTTCTAAGGCTGTTATGCGTAATATACAAGCTGAGGTAATTGACAAGGCTCGTAATAGCACTGACGGTGGTATTGGCTTCTTAACAAGCCCTAAGAATGCTCCTGTTATCAACAAGGTGTTTGGTCCTGGATATCAGCAAGAAATTAAAGACTTAATGATAGTCTCTGATGCTCTAAACAAAGCAGACCTGTCTAAAATAAGTGCTGTAATTGATCAAAAGAACTTAGACGTATTAGCTCAGTATGCTCCTGGTCTTGATATTCCTTATGTCGCATCTACTCTTCGTGATCGTATCTCTAGTACTACTCAGAAAGCTGTTCGTCTAATATCTCGTGCTAAAACTGCTCAGTTAAAGACTGATACAGACGAGGCATTGAAACAACTGATGGGAGATCGTCAGGGTCTTAAAAAGCTTCAAGCTATTAAGAATACTATGGACTTTAAACTACGTAGTCCTACAAGCATGAAGGAAATTGCAGATACTGTAGCTAATGTTGTCCCTCGTTATATGTACGGTGGTGTCAAGGAAGCTGTGTTTACTCCTCCTACAGCTCCTTTACAAGATACAACACCTGAGTTTGGTTCTTTTCAACCCCAATAAGGAAGAGTAATGATTCATGCCAGATCCATACGGAATAAACGAAGGAGTAAAGCTACTCACTGGTAGTCTTGATGCTAGTCGAGAGAGTGGTAAAGCACTAGGTAAACAAGTAGAAGCTATACAGCAAGACGCAGCAGATGTTGCACAACGAAAAGCAACAGAAAGACGTAGAGCAGCTAGAGAAGCAGAGTTTAGAAAAGAAACTGCTCTTATTAAAGCACTAAACGACTGGAATCACAAGAAACAAATTAGCGACCAAGAAGCAAAAATAAAGATAGATTTTATTAAGAAGCACGGTGCTAAAGAGTGGGAAGCACTACTTAAGATTAAGTTAGATATAGAGAAGATGGAACAGAAAAACAAAGAAGAGTATCAACACGATCTTAAAGCTGTAAGACGAGTACAGTTTTATTGCTTTGCTGCTGCTGCAGTTATTGCGTGGTTCTTAACCTGGGGAATTAAATAATGTTAACATTGATTTCAACTGCACTGTCCTTCCTGATGGGTGGTCTACCTAAACTGATGGACTTCTTTCAAGACAAGTCTGATAAGTCTCATGAACTACAGATGGCTCAGATGCAGACTGAAAGAGAACTACAGATGCTTGAGCGTGGCTATGCTGCACAAGCTAGAGTAGAAGAGATTAGAACAGAGCAAGTACAGATGGAGACACAGGCTCAGGAACGCTCTGCAATGTACGCACACGACATCGCTATAGGTCAGGGTGCTTCTCAGTGGGTAATCAACCTCAGAGCCTCTGTAAGACCTGCTGTGACCTATCTATTTGTATTGCTGTTGATTGTAGTAGATATTGCTTCTATTTGGTGGGCTTGGTCCACTGGAGCAGCTTTTGCTGAAGCTATCCCTTTAGTATTTGACACAGATGAGATGCAGATTTTAGCTTCTATTATTGCTTTCTGGTTTGGGACTCAAGCATTCTCTAAGAAATGAAAGTAAGTGACAAAGCTCTTGAAGTTATCCGTCATCATGAAGGTGTTAGGACTAAGCCTTATCAATGTCCTGCTCTTCTTTGGACTGTTGGTGTTGGTCATGTGATTGACCCTAATCATGCTAGAGTACCCCTAGCAGAGCGTAAAGCGTTACCTATCCCTGAAGGATGGAATAGGACAATAACGATGGGAGAAGTAGATGATATTCTTAAACGAGATCTTACAAACTTTGAGCGTGGTGTCGAGCGATACTGTCCTGTTCCTCTTACACAAGGTCAGTTTGATGCTCTTGTCAGCTTTAGTTTTAATGTTGGTTTGGGAACACTACAGCGTTCAACCCTCCGTCAGAAGGTTCTTCGTGGAGATATGGACGGTGCTGCAGAAGAGTTTCTCAAGTACACAATAGGTGGTGGTAAGGTACTGAAAGGACTCGTAAACCGTCGTAACGATGAACGAGCCCTCTTTAAGTCTTAGTTAAAGTCTACACCATCTTTAAGGAATGAGAACATGATTCTCACAATTCCTAAGTCAATTACTAAATGAGTAGCATCGTCTTCTTCTATGTTGACGTACTCAAAGCCTATCATAAATCCCATAATAAAATGTAGTTCTACTATCATATCTTTTCCTTTTTGTTTCGTAACTCCCAATGAGTTATTTTATGACAATTAGAACACAGTAAATCGCACTTATCTAACTCAGGAATTATCTTATCCCAGTTTGAATTCATAAGCTTATTTAAACTATCTTCTTTTTGTTTTGGATCTCGATGATGAAAATCATATACATCAAGACATTCAAACAGCAAACCACATCTGTTACATTTTCCACCTTTGTATTGCACAGCCTTTTGTTTATTCTCTAGTCTTTTTTCTTTCTTTAGAGAATACCCACAAGGACGACACCTTGATTGTTTATTATCAAAGCGTCGCCTATCAGGACTGAATAAGTCTAAACTCTTTACTTGTTTACACTCAGAGCAGGTCTTCATTAAATCTCACAAGATCCTGCGGTACAGGCAAGTTGTTGAGCACCCTCTACATTGTCTGTATATTCTGTAAAACTATTCCAATCAACAGACTCTGGAACAAGAAGCTTTAACTGCTCGTACTCTTCTTTAGTACAGTCTTGATAAGGTGCTTGCTTGTATGTTCCACCATCCATAGGTAGGAATGATACACCAGTCACCTCATCAAAATGTTTGAACGTCCAAGCCCCAACATCCATCCATTCCTTCTCTAATACAGAGATTGTTACTGATGGTTTATGTTCACAGTAATGACGCTGAAATAATAACCACAACTTCAAGTGCTGTATTGCTGACAAGTCTTCACGTAGTAGACCACCTTCTGCTACTGCTACAGGGAAACTAAATACTGTAGTAGACTCTGGTTTCATAACACAAGGCTCTGCAACAAACCCAGCTTGAATCATAAACTGTGTTAGTGGATCTTTGTTATCAGCACGTACACGTCGAATATAATACTTGCTATGCTGAGGATGGATACCACTAGCAGTGCTGCACAACTGAGATACAGTACCTTCAGGCTTGACAGCAGTGACAGCCACACTCTGATTGATTCCAATAGCATTTGCAAACTCAGCGTTTGTAGCGACAGCAATATCACGTAGTGCCTCCAATCGAGCAGGTAATGATTCATCATCAGGGTTATTCAACAAAGTGTTATCACATATCCCTGTCATCGATACACCAAGTAATGCTTCTTCTTCTGTATTCTTTTGCCATATCTTACGCAAGTAAGGGAAGTCTGTAAGGCTAGCTTGAAAAGTTCCAAGAATAGTAGCCAAACGGATCTTATTAGCAATACTATCATAAGTATCATCAGCTCTAATGATGCAACTAGACAGATTACAGAATTGGTAAGGACGTAAAATGATTTCACTGCACGGGTTTGTTCCAAATTCATAAGTCGAATCACGTCGTCCATTTTTAGCAGCCTGAGCCTTACTTGCTTCACGATTGAAGATACCACGCTCCCCTGAATGTGACTCATAGATAGAACTCCACTCTCTCATAAACTGTCCAATAGATGGCGTCTCTTCATACGTAGCAGAGTTGTTAGCTAATGCACGTTGACCTTGACCATCCCACCAATTACCTGCCTTAGCGTGTGCCATCTTATCATCTGATAGATCAGACAAGCTAATCATTGCTGACCGTCTGACTCCACCCACGACAACAACTTCCCCGATCTTGCACAGAATATCATGACACTCAAGGGAAGTGAGACGCCTACCTGCTGCCCCTTTAAACTTGGTGACACAAAATTTATAAAGTTCTTCCAAAGGTCCTGGTCCAGAAGCTCGTCCCCCAAATGTCTTAAGTCTAGCTCCTGCTGGGCGAACTCGTGATACGTCGAACTTTGGAATCTCGCCAGCGTATAGAAGAGCCAAGAGCTGTCGAAGTGATTTTGCCCATCCTTCTTTAGAATCCGAAACAACAATAGAACTCTTACTATCAAACAACTGCTCTGGGACTTCAGGTAATTTCTTAACATACTGTTGCTCCACTGAGAATCCAACACCAGTACCACAGAGAAGGATATACATCGCTTCATCAAAGGCTTTAGGGTCATCGATAGGAAGATAAGAACAATTGAATGCAGCCACGTTCTGACGCTCTAACGCAGGACCTGCAGTCATGATAGCTCGCATACTAGGTACTACATCTAATGATACTACTGCTTGTTCTAATTCGTTACGTAGTTCCTTAGTCAGTGTGTACTTCTGTTTCTCTGCTAAGTGTTTCTCCATAAAATCAAAGTAACGTGCTACTGTTTCATTCCAATGCTCTCTGCGTCCCTTGTCATCTAGGTAACGACTATACCTGGACTTAGCAATAAAGGTATTATAAGGTGTCATGCTGTATGCTGTCATTCGTCTTCGTTCCAATCTACTTCTTTAAGAAGCCTGTTATAATTATTCTCAATGATTTCGCCAAAAGTCTCAACTAAATCTTCTGAAGCTATGTCGAGTAGCTCCAGAAGTATAACTTCATCTAGACTCTTCAACCGTTCTTTTAACTCTGGCAGTGTAAGAGTATTCACTGTTTACTTCTTTGCTTTCTTAACTGCTACTTTTTCTGGCTTAGCTTCCATACACTTCTCAGCGAATGCAATAGCTTTCTGAGTACCTTCTAACAATGCACGTAATTGCTTAAGTGAATCCTGTGGTTTAAAATCAGATACCCACAACTGAGTTGACTCACGTAGTCCAGTTTGTAGTGTAAGATCTACCCACCAATCACAAGCATCTTTGAATCCACCATCTACATTAACAAATGAGTTCTCACCAGGAAAAAACTTATTAAAGTTAATCTTGTCTTTTACTTTCTTTTCTTCACCAAACATTTTATACTCCTTAATTGATTGTAGTAACATATATATACACCTATTCTTTGTAATTGTCAATCATCCGTTGCAGATACCACTGTGCTTTCTTCAGATCTTCTATTCCATTCTTGTGCTTCCATCGCCATAGGTACTTGATAGCGTTGCCAGTACACATAGCTTCCATCCCATCTAAATCTTTCACCACCTCTGCAATAGCATCGATACATTCTATACTCCCTTGTGTGTAATGACTTGGAGAGTTAACCATATCTTTATCGTCTGCCATTGTAATCTTATGTAACCCTTTAAAGTAATCCTCTAAACTATATTCTTTTGTATAAGGAGGAGGACATACTGTAGTACCAGGAAAATCTCTGTAACTCCAATCCATTATAGATACCTCTTCTTAAGAAAGTCTAGAGACACAAACATCTCATCGAAACAACCATCATTAACTTCATGCAACACTACGATACCTCGCCAGTAATGATTACCTTGAGCACCCATGTAACCTTCGTCATGCTCGTAGCAACTACCAGCTATGATAGCCGTAAGAGTTTTGCCATCTGCTCTAATAGCGTAAGCAACTTGTCTGCCTTGTTGATGCCCCACCACACACGATTGGTGTTTCTTAGAGATAATGGCTGCTGCCGATCCAACAGGTCTGTTAAGTGCTCCCGCAGTAACGTAATGGGCATATAGAACACCATCAATAATGATAGGCTGCTCAAACGGTAAAACTTCCCAACCAGCTTTAGCATATCCAAGATCCTCTATTGAAATAGTTCCTTCAAGCATTGAATCGTTCTCTATTGCACGATCTATTCTATGCTCATGGTTACCTAGTGTTAACACCATGCGTGGCTTGTAGACCTTATCCTTGTTCTTACGCTGTCGTTCTTGTAAGTTGCGTAGTGGCTTTAGTAAGGTATCCATTGCTGCATGTGTTGCCTGTATGTCATGCTTATATCGTCTGCCTTCAAATGATTTCTTTCCTTTATCGTAACTGGAGAGACTTGGCATGTCCGCAAAGTCGCCAATATTAATAATAACATCAGGACGCTTCTTAACAATGTAGTTTCCAATCGCTTCAAGGAATGAGTAATCATGATCTGGCTTTACTTGTACATCAGGCAGGATCAGATGAATTGTCAAAGTAAGCTCCTCCAATTTGGTATCCATACAACGCAGACAACGCACGATTAAATACTGCTGTTACTTCATAATGAGTAGAACCATCAGGTACTGTAGTGTTTAAATGTACTGAAGTTCCTCCGTCTAAATCAAGTTCATATTCTGAAAGACTAATATTGATTCTCATTTCTTTCCTTTCACTAGTAGAAGTACATCTACCTGGTGTTTTAAATCGTTAACCTTCTGTACTAAATCTAAGAAGTGCTCGGCATCTACAAGGGCTAGTGGCTTACTGTTATTCTGTTTTAAGATAACTAGTGGCTCAACTAATCCATGTGTCTTTGCTTGCTCATAGTCTTTGTATACTGCAATAGCTGCTCTGTTCTTGCATTCAACTGTGTAATTAAACAATGACCTAGCCAAAGGACTGAGTTGCACATCTTCTCCACCCGCCCCCATGCTCGTTGACCGTACATCATCTTGGTGTAGAGTTGGAAATCGATTGAGTATCTGATCCCTTGTCCACTGCTGTAGCTTTCTTCCTTTTGCTTTTGCTGACTGGGGCTTCAAGTTTAATTACCTTTCGTTTAACTATCATCTGCTTAGGGATAGTAATGCTGTTGTTGCACATGCCGTCTGTGATAGTACCTGCTAGTTCAATCTGTTGTTCATCTTCGTATACAACGAATCCAACACTCTTACACTGCAAGTCTTCTCGCTTAGGTTCGTGCCATTCTCCCTGAGCTAATGCATCCAACCACTCAATCACTACTAGACTGGAGGTTGCCACATTTGGTTTTGTTCTCTTCTTATCCACAACAGTTGACCGTTCTCCAAGACTCGCTTGTCGTCTCCCTTGTAGGCTTCGAGTACAGCAAGATACATCTCCTTTTCGTCTTTGCATTCTTTAAGTAGCCTTTCCGCTTTAACTGTACCAATGCCCTTGATACCGATGATATTGTCAACTCGATCTCCCATTAGCATCTGTTTATAAAAGTTCTTAATGCCTTGTTCTTCTTCAATAAAGTAGAATTCATCCTTAACAAAGTTGTAGTGATCTCCTCGGAGCATGTCTAAATCTTTGTCAATAGAACAAATACAATACTCACCTACTTGATGTTCATAAGCAGCAATACCAATAGCATCATCTGCTTCTTGGTCTTCAATCATAATAAAGTTCCAGGTCTTTAACATATAGTCCCGAAGTCTATCATAATGCTTAGGCTTAGCAGCTTTACGATTACCCTTGTAAGGTGCAGTAATAGCTACATCATTCCTAAAGTTTTTCTTACCAGTTAAGTATCCCTGATACTCATTGAACTCGTTGTACAACAGCATGTCCTCAATGAACTCGCTACACCTAGCTAACGCAATTGACTCTGGTTCTTCTTCAGAAGCAAAGCCAATGCGATAGACTAAGATGTCCCCATCAATCAGGGCTTTAAACATTAAAGAGCTTCTTCTTCTAGGTCAGCTAAGTTCACACCTTCAGGTTTGTACTCAATCAATTCCTTGATAATAAGCTTGCTAACTCCTACTCCAACACCCTTCTTACCTTGGAAGTTGTAGTCGAATGGCTTAATCAAAGCTACTGCTTTAGATCCATTAGCTACCTTAGCCTTGATAAAGTTACCCTGCTCATCTACTGCAGTGATAGGATAAAGCTTGCTCTTAGCAGTGATGTAGAATCCTTGGTCTGGTTTCTTGGCATCGTTCTTTACGTTGATACCCATGTCCATCAAAGTCTTAACAGCATCCTTACTTAGATTACTCAAGTCTACTTGGTATTTTCCTGAGAGTTTATTTGGCTCATCAAGAGCAGCCCAGAAAAGATCAGCTTGAATCGGTAAAGGTTTAGTAACATCCATTTGTATTTCTCCTATTTAGTTTTACTACACATATATTATACCATACTTTTAATGCTTCGTCAAGGTTTCCAACTCTAATTGTTGTTCATGACGTAATACTTCTAATGCTCTTTCTAGTAACTCGATAGCTGTATCATTGCTTAGGTATGTATACACTACAAGATAATCTTTATCATTACCAAGAACAAGCATTTGATCTACTGACGCAGGTATTCCTTGAACATTCATGGTGCTCTGTCCGCTTCTTCCATTGCCTTAGCATAGTCCTTCATTGTTAACAGTTCTTCTTCAAGTGCTGTTTGCCATTTTAGTATCTGACTAATCGATTCACCACGACGCAGTAGTTGAAAGATTAATTTACGCATCTCGTCCATCAGTGTGTTTCCTTCCATGAGTTACCTACTTTATATTCACCACCCAACGGACAACGCATACCTAAAGGAAGCTTAGTTATTTTATCTAAGTCTCCTAATAATTTACCTGCATTCTCAATTGACTGTACTCCTATTTTACCTACCATATCTGCGTATGATTCCTCTACTTCAATCTGCCATTCGTCATGCACGTTAGCTACAAACTTGTAGTCTATTCCAAACTTACTAAGTGATTCATCTAACAGCACAACTGCTTGCTTCATAACAATCGCACCCGCACTCTGGAGTAATGTGTTAAGTGCTGCGTGGTCAGACCTAACTTGTAACCTACGTCCATCAAGACCTGGTAGCGTTCCCGTGTTCTTAGCGATACTACTAACTTTCTCTCTAAGGATTTTGAGTGACGGTGTATTCTGAAGAAAACGAGACTTAAGTTCTTTGCCTTCTTTCTCTCCAGCACCAACAACCTTCCCGATCTTGGCATCCCCTGCACCATAGAGGAATGCATATATAAACGTCTTTGCTTGATTCCTTGTTTCAAGCCCAGCAGCTTTTTGGTTTGCCGTGTGGATGTCACCTGAAACGACTTCACTCGTGTACGCATCATCTTTCATATAGTGAGCAAGCATTCTCAACTCCAACCCTGAAGCATCGATACCAACTAACTTATATCCCTTGTCTACAATCCATAGATCCCTGCAGTCTTCACCATAGGGGCTTCCACTATTTGGTACTTGTGCCATGTTGGGTGACATATGCGTCATACGTCCTGTGACTGCACCATTTGTAATCACCTTACCATGTACCCTACCATCACTACCTAGTGCCTTGAGCCACGATTCTATTTGAGCTATCCTCTTCTGTAGCATGAGGTACTCATTGATCGCTTTAGCTTCAGGTATATCTAACCCTTCGAGCGTCCCTTCGTCGACGATTGGCTGCCCTGTTTCCGTGAACCTGTCTGGTTTCCAGCCCTTTTCGATGAGGCGTTCACCGATTTGCTTGCGACTGCCTGGGTTGAAGACTTCGACTTTGGCTTTGAGACTCTTACCTGTTTTTTCTGAGACTCTTTCAATTGTTTTTGCTGGGAAAATACCCTGCATCTCAACTTCAATAGCAGCCAGCTTACTGCTAAGTTCAGATAAAAGGATTGTAGCTTTCTTTTCATCCAGTCTAAAACCGTTTCGTTCTTGCTTTGCGATGATCGCTTGGACCTTGTGTTCAAGTTCAATACTCCTCTGTTCAAATTTGTTATACTTCAATTCGTTAGTCAATACATCATACAACTTCTGTGTTACTAAAGTATCTTGGATACAGTACGTCTCCATCTCTGGAGTTAGTCCACCATCCCAATCACTGAAGTCACCTTTAGGAAAACCTAATCGCTTACCCCATGATGCGAGACCATGACCTCCTTCCAGACTTGGATTTAGTAATCTGCTTAAAACGAGCGTGTCGCACATTTGGTTCGGCATTATCGAAATCTTCCAAGTCTCTTTCAGTACTGGGGCATCGAAGCATATTCCGTTGTGCATGATAATCAAATCGCAACTGTCCAAATACTTTTGTAATCCGCTTGCTTGTTTCCATGATACTACTGCTCCTGTCTCGATGTCCCTTGTTACTACCAACCATATCTTATCGTGTGTACTGTTTGTTTCTATGTCCAGTACAATCTTCATTTCTCTTGTGCCTTCCAAATAATTAACTGCCCTGTTTCACCACGATCTTTAATAAATGTAAGCAACGACTCTATTTCAGCTTGTTGCTGGCGAAGCATGGTAATTGCTTGCCTAATCGGTGTATTACCTTCCCCAGCATTTTTCTCTAACAGTTCAATTAGTTCATTGTTCATTTCTCTTGTGCCTTTTTTAGTATTGCTCTAGCAAATTCAATATGGTCAGACGAAACACGAAACAAACTTGTTATTTCCTCATCTGTTAGTTCTTTTAATGGATAAATGTCATGGTGGCTTAACAAACCAGCTTTTAAATTTGCTATTTCAGCTTGTTGCTGACGTAACATGATAATTACATCGTCCGCAGTTTGTGGAAACTTCTTTTTAAAGTCGTAGTGCTTATCCAAGTTGTTAGCTAGTTCGTTTGCGTTCATTTATTTCTCCAGTACCTATCTTTAGGGTTAGCTAACATAGACTTAAGCAGCTCGTCTACTGATCTAAACCACTGAATCACTTTCATGCCATCATGCGTAGTGATAGTAAAACTCATTCTGTTACTCCTTGTCTAACTCTCCAGGGGTATGACTGCTCTAACCAAAAGCATCTCATCTCTCCGTGCTTAGTGGATAAGAAACCTCTCCACATAGTATGCTTAGTACTAAAATCATTACACGTAAGTGCTTGAATATCAAGGTAAATTCCTTTAGATACCCATCCTATGCAAACGCCTACGCATAATATAGTTGCACTAAGCAGACTTCTTAAGTACTGGTTTCTTATTAACAATAGGTTCTTCAATTACTGTTACCTTCTCATTGTGTTTATCATTTAGTATTGACTGTACTTGGATCTCTAACTTCTGTACCTTCAATGCTAACTCATTTACTGCACTAATTACTTTCGTAAGTTGTAACAAACTCATACAATTCCCCATAATGATAATGCATTAATAATATAAACCATAATACCTAGTAGATACATAACTGCTGCAACAAGTTCAACCAAGACTAGTGGTGCATCCTGCTGCAATATACCTGCTAAAGTCCACAATGCTGACCCAATCAAACCAAATAATAGATTCAATGGATACACATTCAAACTTGTCAGTCCAATACCTACTAGGCACAACGTAGTTCCTAACCATTTTATAGGCACTAACTGCAAGTGATTACGTTTGGACATACTGTACATATTTGAGTCTTTCCGTTGATTGTTACGATTGTTGTTGTACATGCCATACTAATATTATACACCATTACTAGTGTTACTGCAAGTAAAATCTTCTTCATAAACTATTCTCCTCAGGTGGTAATTCATTCATACGCCCAGTGTGACGACTATATAACAAACGACAAGCAAGCCCAGTGAGACCAGAGAAACGATTCTTGAGAACTCGAACATAAGTAGTATTCCTTTCGTTAGTTTCAACATGCTGCCCATTACGCTCTAAACCTATCACCATGTCACTCAACTGTGCGATACTACCTGACCCACGTAGTTGTGCTAACGATGTCACTGCACCCTCCTCATGCCCCTTAGAATCAGGACGCTTAAGGTGAGACACTACGAACAACGCAATACCTGTCTCTTGCACTAGCATACGCAACTTAGTCATGATCTCATCGATAGCTTTACGCTCGTCGCCAGACTCCTGAGCAGATACGATAATGCTAACGTGATCTACGAATACATACTTGCAAGCAAGCCCCCTAGCCATGAACCTAACACGATTGATAATGTTGTCAACACTAGTAGAACCAAAGTGATCAAACAAAAACAACCTATCAGTACCAAGGGTATTATCAAACGCTCTACGCAACTCTTCATCTGTAACCTCACAATCAGGTAAATGCAACGGTTTATCTGCAGCCAACGCCATCAAGCTTTTAGCAGTCTTCTTGACTGATTCCTCCAAGAACATTAGACCAATGTTATCCTCTGTCTTACTCAGTATCTGCCACACAATCTCACGCAAGAATTGAGACTTACCTAGTCCTGATCCTGCCGTTACTGTAACAAGTTCACCTAGTCTAATGCCATAGGTTAAGTCGTTGATACCATGATACGGATACATTACCTCAGCCTTCTCTTCCTTTTGATTGACTAGCTCCCACAAGGTAGACCCTGAGACAATCCCGTCAGGTACATACTTCTCTGCGTCCCACCAAGTATCTACAAACTCCTTATTCAATCCCTTAGCAAGGTAATCACATGCATCCTTGAGTCCATCCTGCTTAGGTTTAAATACGAATGCTTTACTACCGAACAACTCAGCCACTTCTTTAGCTGCCTCCTTACCTGGCTCATCGTTATCAAAGCAGATAGTAATCCTATCAAAGCTATCCAAGTACTCAAAGCTTGCCCTGCAGTCCTTCAATGCAGACTGTGCTCCGTTACGGATAGACACTACAGGAAATCTAGACCCTGTTAACTGGAATGCTGCAAGTGCGTCAAACTCACCCTCAGTAATCGTAATAGCTTTCCCTCCAGGGGTAAACTTATTCTGACCAAACAATACAGCATGCTTCCAGTCACCCTGAATAGAGAAGTCCTTAGCTTCTACTGATCGTACCTTAGCTGCAATTACCTTGCCTGTTGCATCGCAATACGGAAAGTAGTAGCTTTTACCATCAGAACCTGCCCCAAAGTGGTGCATAGTAGCTGCAGATATGCCACGCTCTACCACATGTACTGCCTCTGTGTTTTTAAATACCTCTAGCACTGGTTTATAGCCCTCTGGTTGAGTTTGTTTAAAGGAGGTGATACCTAGCCCTTCTAAGTCTTCTATCGTGGCTCTAGGAGCTTTCTCGTAAGCCTTACAGACATAACAGAATGTATGACCATCATCAAATAAAGCATTCCCATCGCTTGATCCACACTTCGGACACTCAATATGCTTTAGGAATACTGAATCATTGGTCTTCAAAGCATATCTCCTTGTTCTTTTGTTTTAAGTAGCTTACCTTCTCCATCTCAATGTAGTTATAAATATCTGTCATCACTGCGTCTACTCCATACTGTGCAATGTAGTAGAC
>Ga0247722_10000458_pt1 | contig 25148 bp, 25 predicted proteins | sample MSEWelMarce3H_FC_FD_189094 | JGI IMG/M metagenome (GOLD analysis project Ga0247722, IMG submission 189094) | Subsurface sediment microbial communities from gas well in West Virginia, United States - MSEEL Well Study Marcellus 3H_FC | ecosystem: Environmental > Terrestrial > Deep subsurface >... | reverse complement strand
AAAAATGGACGATGCCAATTCAAAATTGGCGAATGGCGCTAAATCGTTTCGTTATAGAATTTGGTGACCGCCTAAACGGCCACCATTAATTCCACAGGCATTTACACAGAAAGATTTACAGGCTCCAGCAAAAAGGCGGGGCTACTTGCAGCAGGATCGCTACGGATGCTTTGCCAGCCGCTACTTAACATTAATGGCTGATTACTGGTTAACTCCCAATAACCGTGATCATCCACACGGCTTTGCCACTGCGCCCCATCAATCTGCCAGCTCACCTTACCCTCAGCACTGCTGGCAAAAAGCAGCCGTGTATTACGGTGCAGGCTTTGCACTGCCCCAGAGCCTGCTTTGGCAGGCTGATGATTATCCTCAGTTAATCTGCCAGAAAACCGATAGCCCTGAGCGCTACTCCAGCCATCGTCCACAATAGCTTGCAGGGCGGACGCTGACGCGGCAAAACTGCCGATAACTGCAATGACAATAAGCTGAACCGCTCTACACATACGCATACCTAAGCTCCCTATTTAAACAGCCCCGTTGTTAGCAACAAATAGGCAGATAAAGCATCCAGCCGCAACGCCTCACCCGCCAAACTCAGCACCAAGGCCAGACACATCGCTGCTAGCCTTAGGCTTATTTCACTAACACCTGCCCCATCATGCCCTGCCCTTCGTGCTCTAAGATATGGCAGTGGTACATGCGTAAACCTTTGTGTTGCTGCGTCACTAAAATACGGGCGCTTTGCTGGGGTAGCAGATTAAACGTATCAATCAATGCACGCCATGGTGCGGGGCTGGTTTTGCCTTTGAGCGTACTATCTATCATTTCAAACTGCATACCATGCATATGAAATGGGTGATCCATATGCGAATCGTTAAAGATCTCCCATAACTCGGTATCCCCTACTCGGCTGACAAAATCCACCCGCTGCATATCATAGTTTTTGCCATTTACCAAAAACTGCATCGAATGCTGGCCCCCTTCCATGCTCATGGTTTCGCTAAAAACCACCCGCTTTTTAGCCACAGGGATGCGCTTGGGCGGCAAACTGCGTAAGCGCTCTGGCAATTGGGTACTCGTGTTTTGGATAAATTGAATGGTGGCTAACTTAATATCTTGCTCAGGCGCTACCGCCCCCATTTTATGCCTATCGTAAGCCATTGCCATTAAATCAACTTCAGCCTCGGGGCCAGCGACTAGCCATTCTGCACGCGATCCTGGCGCGAGCAATAGCTCATCCAGCTGCTGGGCTTTTTCCAGCAAACCGCCGTCTGAACCCAGCAGAATGATTTTTCTACCTGGCAAAGCCAGCCGCAGATAACGGGCGCTGCAGGCGTTCCAGATGCGCCAGCGCTGCGCTTCTGCCACTTTAATCAGCGGCTGGCGCTGGCCATTAAGCAATACAAACTGCCCTTCTCGGCCATTCATCCAGTCATTCATAGTGTTGTCTGGAATACTGCCATCGGCGGCGAGTTTTAGATCAGAGATCACCAAATGCTGCTCAGGCAGATGCGCCAACACATCGTCTTTAGCCCGCACAATAAACAACCCGGCTAAACCGCGATAAACTTGTTCCGCCGTATCGCCATGCGGATGGGGGTGATACCAATACGTGCCTGCGCAGCCCTTAGGCAAGCTAAACCGATACAACCGCTCGCCCCCCACCGGCACCGCATCCTGCGGGTTGCCATCTTGATCGGATGGCACCGGCAAGCCGTGCCAGTGCACCGTAGTGGGCTGAGCCAGCTTATTGATAAAGCGAATCTCTACGATATCCCCCTCAAAAGCCTCAATCAGCGGGCCAGGAATATGCTGGTTATAGGCCCACACCGTGGTCTTTTTACCCGGCAGCAACTCTACTTCATATGGCTCCGCCGTTAGTGTTGCCGACACCATGCCCTTTTTAGAGCTGAGATTAGGCAGGCGATATAAAGCGGCATGGGGCTGGCCAGCTGGCAACGCATCGGCAGCCAGCAGTGGTAGATTATCTGCCGCTATTTTCAAAGGTATGCTCGGCATTTGGCTATGCGCCTGCTGCATAGCGGCCCAAAGCGGCTTTGGCATCAGCGCAAAGCCTGCCGATGCAAGGCTGGCATGTAAAAAATGTCTGCGATTCATATCCATAGCCCCTATTCAATCGAGAAAAGTTTAGGTTCTGCCGACTGGCCCAGCTCATAAATCTTTAATGTACCTTTGATTTCTGGCCCCATTCCAGGCGAGTTTTTCGGCATACCAGGCGCGCTAATACCGGCAATTTGCGGTTTTTCTTTAAGTAACTTATGAATCGCCGCCACCGGCACATGGCCTTCGACCGTGTATTGCCCAATACGGGTGGTATGGCAACTGGCCAACTGCGCCGAGCCATACTGCTTTTTAAGCGTAGACATGTCGCTACTATTAACAGCTTTTACTTTAAAACCACTTTTCTCAAGGTACTTCACGTACTCCTCGCAGCAGCCACAAGCAGGATCTTTATAAAGGGTGGCATTGATCGCCGCAAAGGCCGGTTGGGCAAGCAGAACCAACAGCATTAAGAATAATTTTTTCATGATTAAATCTCTTATAAACAGCAAGCTACAGACGTGCAGCAGCCCATTTAAAATACACAAAAGATGTTGCTCACCAACAGAGCAAACAGCCATTCGGGCGAGTATGACCCGCCCTGCAAAACATCTCGTGCATAAGGATAATAAAGCGCTTAACTAGAACGAAATAATCGCGTCTAGAGTAGGTGGCTTATAAGGAGATTCAAGGGGAGGATCAGGCAAGAATTGAACGGGCGCGGCGCTAAAAACCGGCTTTATCGCCGTAAAAGCAGCAAAAGGAAACACATTAGGCAAAGCAGGATAATGGCTAGTACATGCTTGTACGCAGTCGGCCATATCCAGCATGGCAGAATCCATCTGACAGGGACCATGAGACTGAGACATGTGGCAAGGCGTGCTAGCGGCAGACGCAAGCCAGCCTGCCGTATTCAACGACAGCACTGACACTAGCAATAAGAAAAGCCACACTTTTTTCATTTCTTGATTGTAGCACTGCAAGCAAAAATGGCGTATTTGAAAAATTACATGCGGCTTAAAAGAAGGCTCTATAATCCCTTTTTTTTAATGTAAGCCCGCCAATATGGCCGCTTAAGCCTTAAGGACAATGCTTTATGCTTCTCTATGGCAGCACCAACTCTGGTCACTCTTATAAAATCCGCTCATTTCTTTTGCTTACAGCCACCAAGCATCACTATCAATGGATAGATCTTAGCCTTGCTCGGCAGCAACGGCCCGCCGCGTTTATAGCAGCCAGCCCTTTTGGCGAAGTACCCGTTTTAGTCGATCAAGGCAGAGCGCTCTGTCAATCGAATGCGATTCTAAGTTACCTGGCCCAGCAAAGTGAGCAGTTTACAGGGGGTAAAGAACGGCAAACGGCACTAGAGTGATTATTTTGGGAGGCGAACCGCATCGGCTTTAGCGCGCCCAATTACCGCTATGCTCTGCTCTGGGCCCCGCAAGGGCCCGAGGTTATGGCCTATTTACATGCACGGCTAATGGCCGATCTGGCCATGCTAGAAGACAAACTTGCTGGCCGTGAATTTTTGCTGGCATCAGGGCCAAGCATTGCAGACATTAGCTGCTCAGCATATTTATTTTGGCTAGATCAAATCGGCATTTTAGAGGCAGACTTACCCAATATTAACCGCTGGCTAAGCGCGATACGCCAACTGCCCAATTGGCAACATCCTGATGTTGCCATGCAAAGCAATTAATATGGAAAATTGGCTAGGCTAATGGGTAAAGGCCATCGCTAAATTAAATGATGGCCTTTTTAATGCCAATTTACTGTAATACGCAGGGCGAAAATTATTTAGCCAAACGACGGCGGGTAACAAGCAAGCCCACTAAGCCCAACCCCATTAAAGTGTAGGTTTCTGGCTCTGGAACAGGCATGGCCGGCACGATACTAAAGGAGCCTGCACCAATATAACCATTTTAGGTGCCGGTTTGAAACTGCAATAAATGCTTACCAGTTAGAGTAGCTAATGTCAGGCTATTTTCATAAGCTTTTTTATTAGCAAATGAATCAAGCATTACACCATCTAGCCACATGCTTACAGATGCATTTGCTGTGGGTTTAGTTGCCGCATTATATGCGTTTTGTACAATAGACCAAGTCAAATAGCCTTGTTTTAATGTGGATCCAAAATCAATCGAGAAATCATATTTATTGATCCTAACTACTTTAAAACCCCCGGTTGCCACGCCTTCTTCAGACGTAACTTCCGTAGCCGCGGCGGCAAACACCGCCGTACTTGCTGCAAACATGACACCTGCAATCAGTGATTTAAAGATATTCATCTATTCTCACCTTAAAAGTTGATTATAAAGTGATAAATACTAAGCGTTTAGAAAGAAATGTCATTTAGAGGTAAATGAGTTCACCTAAAATGCAGTTGAAAAATGGCTACAAATATAGCGTCAATTCACATCAACATCGCTTTACTTTCTAAACTGTTAGTAAACCTCACCTCTGCTTACATAAATTTAAAACAAAGCACAAGCGAACATTCATTATATTAATTAATCAAACCCTAAAAAACAAATAGGTATTTCTAATTTATCGAGTATTTCATTAAAACACCAAAAATACGTTTATTACATTAGTATGTAATCAAACAATCATCATTTAAAGCACATAATTTTTATATAAATTTAAAAAAAATTAAAAATCAATCATACTTAACAATACTTTACCTAGATTACGATTCTCTGCAATATATTGATGGGCCTCGGCTACTTTTCCCCAATCAAAAACGCAATCAATGGTTATTTTTAAATCACCAATAGCGATTAAAGGCAGTATTTTTTCGCGCAGTGCGGTAGCTAATTCAACTTTCACGCCCAAAGGTTGAGCCCTAAGGGTGGAGCCGGTAATGCGCTGGCGTTTCATCAGCAGTAAACCAAGATTAGCCTCGGCACTTATGCCACGTAATAAGCCTATCAACACAATCTGCCCATCCATATTCAAGCACGCTTGGTTTTTAGCGAGATAATCACCGCCTACCCCATCCAAAATCAAATCCACTCCACCGGCTTCTTTGACGATGGCGGCAAAATCATCTTGCTGGTAATCCACCACTAGATCAGCCCCAAGCTGGCGGCAAAACTCACCTTTCAAAGTGCCGCCTGCCGTGGTGGCAACCCAAGCACCTAAATGCTTAGCAAGCTGAATACCTGCAGCCCCTACGCCACTGGCCCCCGCATGAATCAGCACCCGCTGGCCTGCTTTTAGACCTCCAATTTGCACCAAATTAAACCACGCAGTCATCCACGCTTCAGGTAGGCTGGCTGCATCGGTAAACGAGAGCCCAGCTGGTATTTTCATGGCAAGACTAGATTCTATTATGCAATATTCTGCATAAGCGCCGCCCCCCACAAGGCCGAATACCTCGTCTCCTAGAACAAAACCACTCACGCCCTCACCCACCGCAGTGATCACACCTGCTATTTCTAAACCCAAGATGGGCGAATCCCCCGCAGGAGCTGGGTAGCGCCCTGCAGCTTGGGCTAAATCTGCCCGATTAATCCCGGCGACATAAACTTGTATCAATAACTGCCCAGCCTGCACGTGGGGCAGCTCTGCGTGGCCTAAAGAAAGTAATGGCTTGGTCTGAATAACTGCACGCATCGATCGCCACCTAAAGAATGTGAAAAAATATTGAATAACCCATACTGTCACAATGCATTACACATGCCAAAGAAAACACCCCCAGCCTCACTTTCATCGTTCTTACTGCTTTTGCTATTCCACGCTATTTGCGGCCTTCACCTATTGGTAAACATGCCGAATACCAAGCCCTTATAAGAGCATTTTCCTAAGCGTCATTTTTAATAAGGGATGCTAGCAGCCTATCGGACTTAAGCGATCGTAGCGAGGGAAAGCCCAGTTTGAGGCAGATTTAACGGATTTTTGAAGCGAATAGCTGGCTATTCAACGAAAAAATGCGTTGAATATGGCCAAATCCGGCTTTTCCGAAGTAGGTCAGTCTTAAGCCCATGCGTCGTAACAAAGCCGCACATGGAGTAGGTGCGCTGCTTGCTATTCGTGGACGTCGCCATAAAGACGATCTATAGAGCAAAAACGTCATCAACTTGGTTGATTTGCTATGCCAAAAACGCCATACAAACAGTTTCACCAATAGTTACAAGTTGCTTCATTTACATTGTAGTCCAGCGTAAGCACGTGTTAAAAACTGTCCTCTTCTAAAAAATCACTCTGCATACAGTAGTGATCAAGACCAAAGCCTTTCTATTTGCACTGACGATATCGCGGCGCTTAGCCGCTGATTTTCATCGAAATGGGCCGTAAAACATCATTACTGCCTCAGCCAGTGCACCCCATCTGCGATTTTTAAATCGCTAGGGTCTGTTGAGTTTTTCTGCGCTCACGCAGCAAAACCAGCCCAAAGTAAGGCAACCCTCAATTCCTAAGTTGTCACTCTCACCATTGTGAGCGGTTTTGGCCGCTCTACAATAAGGAGTATGCACATGTCTGTATACCTAAAACGTGGTGGGTTCGTCGTCTTTTTGGCGGCCATCTTCGCCATTATTCAGTCGCATCCGGCTTGGCTAAAAACTTACCAGAGCGATCTAATTTACCTAGGGCAGCAGCATCTGCGCTTGGTTGCCTATTCGATGTTTCTAGCGCTGATTATTGGGCTACCCGCTGGGGTCATACTCAGCCGCAGCTGGGCCAAACGCTTTGCCGAACCGATTCTGCAAATCTTTAACATCGGCAATACTCTGCCCCCGCTTGCCGTACTCGCGCTGGCCATGGTGCTGGTTGGCATTGGCGATCAACCCGCCATCATCGCCCTCTTTTTAGCTTCACTACTCCCCATTGTTCGTAACACTTACACCGGCCTTTGCGGTGTATCGCCCGCCTTGCTTGAAGCCGCACGCGGCCTTGGAATGACCCCAAGGCAAAGCCTTTACTTTGTTGAGCTACCCAATGCTGCTCCCGTTATTTTGGTGGGGGTGCGGCTAGCACTGGTGATTAATGTGGGCACCGTGCCGCTGACCTTCCTCATTGGAGCCAGTAGTTATGGCGAGCTAATTTTCCCCGGCATCTTTTTAAATAATCATGCCCAGCTACTGGTTGGCGCAGGGGCGACCGCCATTGTCGCCTTAGCACTTGATCAAGCCGTTGCTGGCCTTGGACGTGTCTTTGCCGGACATGCTGCACACTAAAAGAAAACGACCATGAAACGACTTATCATCAACATCAGCCTTATTCTGGCGGCTAGTTTTGCCAGCGCAGCGCAGATTCGCTTAGGTAGTAAAGACTTTACCGAGCAGCATTTACTCTCTGCGATGACTCGCCTCTACCTTGAAGAAAAAGGCTTTGAAGTCACCGCGACCACCGACCTACCCAGCGTCATCCTACGCGGCGCACTGATCAACAATCAGCTGGATCTGGTTTGGGATTACACCGGCACGGCACTAATCGTTTATCACAAGCTCACCGAAGTAAACCCCGAGCAGAGCTATGAAAAAGTGAAGGAGCTGGATATTCCCAATGGCTTAGTCTGGCTTAAGCCCGCCGCCATGAACAATACCTACGCCTTTGCCATGCAACGCAAACGGGCCGAGGCGCTAGGCATCAGCACCATGAGCGGTATGGTCAAACAATTCAACCAGCATAAAGATTGGAAAATAGGGCTGGATATCGAGTTTGCAGGCCGGCCTGATGGCTTAAAACCGATGCAAGAAAAATATCAGTTGACGTTGGATCGCCCACAAATGAAGCAGATGAATTCAGGCCTGGTTTACAACGCCATTCGTGATGGCTTTGTTGAAGTGGGCTTGGTCTATGCCACAGATGGCCGAGTCAAAGGCTTTGATTTTATTATTCTCGAAGACGATCTACACTTTTTCCCCAGCTACGCGGCAACACCCGTCGTAGAAAAATCTGTACTGGATGCCAACCCCGGCCTTGAAGAAGCCCTCAACACCCTGTCTGCGCTACTCGACAACGATACGATCTCTACGCTTAACGCCAAAGTAGATATTGAACACCTGCGTGTCGACGAAGTGGCCGCTCAGTTTCTGAAAGACAAAGGCTTACTGCAAGGAAAATAAGATGGAAATCATTCACTATGCTTGGGAAAACAGCAGCTTTATTATGGGATTAACCCGTGAGCACATGATGCTGGTCTCGATTGCAGTTGGCCTTGCCATTTTGTTGGGTGTGCCGATTGGTGTACTGATTATGCGGCTGCCCGCGCTCGCCCCTTGGGTGCTTGGCCTTGCCACCGTGATTTTAACCACCCCCTCCATTGCGCTATTTGGGCTGATGATTCCGCTTTTCTCGCTGATTAATCAGGGGATTGGCTATGTTCCTGCCATTTCGGCGGTGTTTTTATACTCACTCCTGCCGATTATCCGCAACACCCACGCCGCATTTCAGCAGATCGATCCAGGTATTCGCGAATCATGCAAAGGCCTAGGCATGAGTTTTTTCCAGCGCTTGTGCTGGGTAGAGCTACCGCTGGCTATACCACTGATTTTTTGCGGGATTCGCACCGCCGTGGTGATGAATATTGGTGTGATGGCGATTGCCAGCACCATCGGCGCAGGTGGCCTTGGCCTGCTGATTTTGCATGGTATTAGCCAGAGCGACATCCGCCAATTGATCGTTGGCGCAGTGATGATCAGCCTGCTCGCCATTGTGATGGATCTAATCCTTAGCTGCATCCAGCACTACCTCACTCCTAAAGGTATCCGCTCATGATTACGCTCGAAAATCTCAGTAAAACTTTTACCCAAAAAAATGGCCAGAGCATGCAGGCTGTCAACAATGTGAACCTGCATGTTGAAGAAGGCAAAATCTGCGTCCTGCTTGGCCCATCGGGCTGCGGCAAAACCACCACGCTTAAAATGGTCAATCGCCTGATTACGCCCACTTCTGGACGTATTCTCATTAATGGGCAAGATACCCAAGAAATAGATGTGGTAGCGCTGCGCCGCCAAATTGGCTATGTGATTCAGCAGATTGGTCTGTTTCCAAACATGACCATTGAAGAAAACATCTGCATCGTGCCGCGTCTTTTGGGCTGGGATAAAAAGAAAAGCCGCGAGCGTGCACGTGAACTGATGGATATGGTGGCGCTTGATCCTAAACGTTTTTTAAGCCGCTATCCACGCGAAATGTCTGGTGGCCAGCAGCAGCGGATTGGGGTAATCCGTGCACTAGCCGCCGATGCACCAGTCTTGCTAATGGACGAGCCTTTTGGCGCGGTCGATCCAATTAACCGTGAATCCATCCAAAACGAATTTCTACTGATGCAGCGTAAACTCAATAAAACGGTGCTGATGGTTAGCCACGATATCGACGAAGCCCTCAAGCTAGGTGACAGTATCGCCATCTTCAAGCAAGGTAAAATTGTGCAGCATACCAGCCCAGATCAGCTGCTGGCCGCCCCCAAGGATGAATTTGTAGGCTCCTTTGTGGGCCAAGATCGAACTTTAAAACGCCTACTGCTGATTAACGCTGGCCAAGTGTGTGATGGACAAACCACCATCACGGCGAAACCTAGCACCGCGTTAAAAGAAGCATTTAATCTAATGGATGATAACGATCAGCGTTTTCTGACCATCGTGGACGAAGTTGGCAAGCCATTAGGCTATGTCTCACGTAAAGAAGCGCGTCATGCAGAAGGAGTATGTGCAGATAAGGTTCATGCTTTTGAAGCAACGGCACAAGCCAGCGATAATTTACGCATCATTCTGTCTAAATTATACGAACACAATCTAGTTTGGATGCCGATTGTGGACGACGAAAACAGCTATCAGGGTGAAATATCGCAAGACGATATCGCGCGCCACCTCAGTAGCCCAGCAATCACCTTGGCAGTCTAACCAGCCACCAACTAGCCACCAACAATAAGCGATTCAGCCCAAGCCCCTTATTGCCGTAAACGTAATACTTACGGCAATAAGGGATTATTTTTGAAACAAATACAATTGGTAAGCATTATCATTCATGATAAGGTAGAGGTATTGTGAATGCCTTAAGAAGTTTGCCCTCATGAGCCAAGAAGCCACGCCTAAAAAAAAACCACGTCGATTACAAGTCCTAAAAAGTGTACAGCTAACGCCTCATCTGCAACGCCTCACCTTGGGCGGCCCAGAATTAGAGCACTTTCCTAGTGGCAGTAATGGGGCACATATCAAGCTGCTGTTACCGCAGCAAGGGCAAGCGCTCACGCTACCTACGGCAGGGCCTAAAGGTTTGATCTGGCCAGCGGCGCAAGATAGGCCCTTAGTGCGCACTTATAGCATTCGTCAATTTAATGAAGAGCGCAAAGAGCTAACCGTTGATTTTGTGATTCATGATGAATATGGCCCCGCTTCTTTTTGGGCCAAACACGCACAGATTGGCGATGAGGTAGGCCTAGGCGGCCCAGGCGGGCCTGCACTCTTTAACCCAGATGCTGAGTATTTTTTACTGGCAGGTGATCTATCCGCCCTACCTTTGATTGCTGCGGTACTAGAAATGCTGCCAAGCAATGCTATTGGCCATGCCTTTATCGAAATACCCTCTGAGCAAGACCAGCAAACACTGCAACATCCCGAGGGCATCAAGCTGACTTGGTTAATCAGCCCAACACCCAGCTCGCGGCTTCCCCAAGCCGTTTTGGACTTACCTTGGCCAGAGCAAGTTGTTTCCGCCACCGTGGCCGGTGAAGCAAAGGCCGTGGTATTGATCCGCAATTATCTGCGCCTAGAAAAAAAACTAACCGTCAGCCATTGCTATGCCGTGCCTTACTGGAAAAACCAACACAGTGAAGAGGCCTATCACGAGGAGCGCCATCGCACTATGGATGAAGTGCTTACCCCCGCTTAAGCCACCATCTCATTTGCAAGCGTAGCCTTGGCCCACTCTTAACAAGCGATAACCTCATCATGAATAAAAAATACCTTTTGGCTGGCACAGTATTCGTTCTGGCAATCTTAGCTGCATTCAGCTTTAGCCCAAAACAAGCGGTTGAGAGCCAGGCCTTGGCCCCCGTCGCCATGCATACCATTACAGATGCAATGGGGCGAAAAGTGACCCTGCCGCTTAAGCCACAAAGAGTTATTGCTTTAGGTGAGTTTGATTTAGACGCGCTACTCGCTCTTGGGATTGAGCCCGTTGGCACCAGCAATGGCCGAGGCCAACAAACCGCCCCCAATTATTTGCAAACCATTGCAGCAAAAGTTCCCAGCGTCGGTGCATTTGCCCAGCCCACTATGGATAAAGTGATTGCGGCCCAGCCCGATCTCATCATCACCAGCACCATTAATGATGAGCAAATACTGAACCAGCTACAAAAAATAGCCCCAACCGTGGTTTCAATCAAAAATGGCACCGAATGGAAATCTGCCTTTAGCCAATTTGCAGGCTATTTAAACCGTGATGCTGAGGCCAAGGTATTTTTAAAGCAATACCAAGACCGCGCGGATCAACTTCAAGGCAAACTGGCCGCCCATCAAAATGAAACGGTTAGCATTGTGCGCTGGAACCCTAAAGGTCCTGGCTATATGTTCAATGACGCTTTTGCAAGCTTAGTGATCCGCGATTTGCAGCTCGCTCGGCCAAAAAGCCAAATGCAACCAGGTGTTGCGCACTCTCACCCATTAAGCCTTGAGGCCTTGGATCAAATTGATGCCGATTGGTTATTTTTGGGCACGCTTTCTCCTGAAGGCGAAGCCGCTAATATGCTTAAAACTGTTAAAGACTCCCCTGCGTTTGCTCAACTGAATGCGGTTAAACAAAACCATGTCGTGGTCATTGATGGCTCCTTATGGACCAGCGCGGGTGGCCCGCTTGCTGCACTGGCTATTTTGAACGACGTAGAAAAATTCTTGCTTAGCCCCAAAGCATCTCTTGCCAAGCTTTAGTCACCTGAGCCCCCTCACCACAGTCCATAAATGGCGGCTAGAGTTCGCTAAGCCCTGAAATATGTCTCAGCCTTGAGTAATAAAGGTCTTGTTAAAGACTGCTTGTTTTAAGTTTGGAGTTTTTTTGTGTTTGTTTCTTCCCCCACTCTTGCGCAGCTATTGCGCTGGATGCTCTTACTAACGGCTTTACTACTCGGCCTTGCTTTTTTATCTCTCCTGATTGGTTCAGGCCATTTAGGTATGAAAGATAGCTTGGCTTATTTAGCTGGCGATACCCAAGCCCGTACCAATGAACAATTAAGTATGGTGATTCAAAGCTTGCGTGCACCGCGCACCTTAGCCGCCATTATAGTAGGGGCCTGTTTAGGCAGTGCAGGGGTGCTGTTGCAAACAGCCACCCGCAATCCACTTGCAGAAAGTGGCTTACTTGGCGTGAATGCTGGAGCGGCATTGGGCGTGGTCATTGGGATTAGCTTTGCGAATGCGCAAGACGGCTACGCCTATTTGCTATGGGCTTTTGGCGGGGCACTCTTGGGCAATGGCTTAGTGCTGTTGGTGGCCAGCCGAGCCAGTGCGCTAAAACTAGTACTGGCGGGCGTGGCCATCAGCGCCACCTTTCAAGGCTTAAGCTCATATTTATTGCTCAGTAATATTTCATCTTTTGATCAGTACCGCTTCTGGGTATTAGGCTCGCTCTCTGGCGTAAGCCTGAGCATGACTCTGCAATTACTGCCGATCAGTGTCTTTGCGCTACTGCTGGCATTGATCATGGCAAGGCCCTTATCCGCGTTATTACTTGGCGATGATAGCGCCCGTGCGCTAGGCCACAATCCCACCTTAACCCGCAGCATTATTGCCCTTACAGTCACACTCATGAGCGGCATAGCCGTTGCCTTGGCAGGGCCACTGGTATTTTTGGGTATCGTTGCCCCCTACGCGGCACGCCACATTGTAGGGCCACGAATTGCTAGCCAAATCTTACTTGCAGCGCTTATTGGCGCATTAGTCTTGCTCAGCGCCGACATCTTGGCACGGCTAGTGATCCGCCCCTTTGACTCCCCTGTTGGCGTGATCTTAGCTTTTATCGGCGCACCATTTTTAATCTTGCTAGTGCGCTCTAGCAAAGTCAGCACAATATGATCAATACGCCTCCAATCAATCACGACAGCACAGTGATGCGTTATCAAGGATTCTCCTTGCTGCTATCGCATAGCGCCCTCTTTAGCACCATCGTAATCAGCCTAATCTTGCTGATCTCCGTGATCGCCTCTTTGGCTCTGGGCTCGACTTTTATTCCACTGAATGCGGCTCTTCCCGCTATTTTTGGCCAAGGCAGCCATAGCACGCTCTTACTGGTGCAAGAAATTCGCTTGCCGCGTATTTTTGCGGGCTTGATTACCGGAGCAGCCCTTGGCTCTGCAGGCTGCTTAATCCAAACCATGGCGCGTAATCGCTTAGCGTCCCCAGATTTATTAGGCATTAACAATGGTGCAACGCTGGCGATTATCCTAGGACTGATTATTGGCAATATATTAGGCAGCTGGTGGCTTGCCCTGATCGGAGCGGCCACCTGTGCCCTGCTGATCTTTATGCTAGCTGGCCGATGGGGCCGCCAAGGTTACCGCGTATTGGTGATTGGCCTTGCCATTGCCGTTATGCTGCGATCAGTGATTGAGCTACTGATGTCTACCGTTAGCTTACAGCACGCCAGCACGCTATATACATGGAGCCTTGGCAGCTTAGTGGGCCGAGGCTATAGCGCATCGCTACCCGCAGCTTTTGGCCTGACGCTGCTCTTGCCCGCCGCACTCTTGCTCAGCCGCCGCCTTGCCCTCTTACGCTTTGAAGAAGACTTAGCCGCCAGCCTAGGCTTAAATGTAAGCAAAACGCAATTTTTCATTATGCTGCTCACTATTGGCCTAGCGGGGCTGGGTGTCACCATTGGCGGCCCTATAGGCTTTATCGCCCTTGCCGCGCCCATCATCGCCAGCCGCTTTGCCAATCCCGCCCATATCCCTATTTTTAGATCCGCCCTGATCGGTGCAATCGTGATTATCTGCGCCGATACGCTAGGCAGAATCACCAACAGCCACGCTGAAGTGCCTGTTGGGGTGATTACCAGCATCTTGGGTGGGCCGTTTTTGCTATGGGTTTTGCTGTCAAAACAATAAAAAAAGAGAATTTACAATGCGTCTGATGGTTAAAAATATTCAGGTGAGCTATGAGCAGCACTTAGCTGTAGATGGTGTCAGTTTAAGCGTGGCAGCAGGCCAGCTTGCGGTGATTGTTGGCCCCAATGGCTGCGGAAAATCTACTTTGCTGCGTAGTATTGCTCGCTTACAAAAACCACAAAGCGGCCAAGTTTTAGTGGATGGGCACAATGTTTGGCAGCTATCACCACGCAAAGCGGCGCACGCCATTGCCCTACTCCCCCAAAGCCCAATTGCCCCTGAGGGCATCAGCGTAACTGATTTAGTACGCTATGGCCGCCATCCTCATCAAGGCTTATTACGCCAATGGTCCGCCCGTGATGAAGAAGTGGTTAACGCAGCCCTCTTGAGTACCAACACCCACGATTTAGCCCAGCGCCCCCTAGAACGTTTATCCGGCGGGCAACGTCAGCGCTGTTGGCTCGCCATGATTTTGGCGCAAGAAGCACCGCTGGTACTGCTCGATGAGCCGATTAGCATGCTGGACTTGGGCCACCAAGTAGAAGTGCTATCACTGGTAAAAGCGCTCACCCAAACAGGAGTAACCGTCGTGATGGTGCTGCACGATTTAATCGCCGCAGCCCGCTATGCAGATGTATTAATTGCTATGAAAAATGGCAAAATCATCGCCAATGGCCCACCGCGCGAGATCGTAAGCACTGAGCTCGTGCATACGCTTTACGGTGTACACGCAGATATTTTACAAGCGCCCAGCGATGGCAGCCCCGTCATTGTGCCCGCGGTACGGCCCAGCCCATCACCCCATGTAAATGCAAGCAAAAAGAATGTTTCAAAACAGGGCACACACTAAAATAAACAAGCTAAGGCGGATAATTCGGCCGCTTTAGCGAGCAATCAAAAGTAACCAAAATGTAACAAATGCTTTAAAAACAGCAAACTAGAGCACAAAACAGCCTAAAAAATGACTAATTTGCACATTTTTAACAAAAAACCAAACAAAGTGTTGACAGAGATAAAAAATACAGCAACAATCGATCCACTAATTTGATTGAGCATAACCTTGTAAAGCGAATATTTTTGATTCGCAATGTGTTTGTAGTAGTACTATCCAGCAAGCCTTCTCAGCTTTTCTGCAAGTTCTCCCCGAACCAGGTGCTCTTCTTTTGGTGCTTCGCCATCCGTCCTTGGATGGCCAATTACTAGGAGCCATCATGGCACAATTTGATTTTATCGTAGAAGCTCGTCCGTCCACCCGTCACACCGGTATGGAAGGTTGGTATCAAATCGTCGTTTGTCACGGCAAGCAAAAAAAACCAGTTACAGACTGGCAAGCTGCCCCACAAGCTCACGACAATAAACTACATAGCGTTTTAACTAGCGCCGCAGCTTTAGCCAAACAACAGATCCAAGTGCAATTTCATTAATCATTTGAATAGCAAGATCTAACGTAAAAAAGCCCACCACTGCGTGGGCTTTTGTTTATCTGCAAAATCTAACACACGCGCATGGTAGAATCTCCCCTTAATTGTTTTGCTGCCTACCCATGCCCTATCTAGCGCTCGACACCTCTACCGAATCTCTCTCCCTAGCCATTAGCAGCCAGCAAGGCATCATTGCCCATGACTGGCCTGCAGAGCAAAAGCATGCCGAGATGATTCTTCCTTGCTTAGCCGCGCTATTGGAAGAATGCCAACTGACAATGAAAGATATCCAGGGCATCGCCTTTGGCAATGGCCCTGGCTCCTTCACTGGCTTACGCATTGCCGCAGGCATCACCCAAGGCTTGGCCTTTGCACGAAGCATTCCGGTGCTAGGCGTTTCGACCCTAGCAGCCCTTGCTGCGGGCTGCGATGCAGATCAGGTCTATGCCTGCCTTGATGCGCGAATGAATCAAGTTTACTGCGCAGCCTATCGCAAAGAACATGGCACATGGCTAGAGGAAATCGCCCCCTGCTTATGCGATCCAGATCATATTCCTCTTCCTAATGGAGGTAACTGGATGGCAGCGGGGAGCGGCTTTGCAATGTATAGCGACGCACTTAAAAGCCGCCTAGGTGAGCAGATCAGTGGCATTGATGCCACACGTTTGCCGCTTGCCAAAGATATTCTCGCCTTAGCCCTACCTGATTTTGTAGCGGGCAAAGGCCTTGCCGCGCATGAGGCGGAGCTCGTATATTTACGCAATAAAGTCGCGCTCAAAACCCACGAGCGGATAAGTAAATGAAACAAGTACGCCAATTAGATGAGCGTGATATCCAAGCGCTGATGCAGCTAGATGCCGCCACCAATTCGCACCCTTGGGCAGATAGCCATTGGCAACACTCGCTAAAAACCGATGTTTGCCTTGGCATTGATGACGATAAAGGGCTTGCCGCCTTTGCCATTGCCATGAGAATGGCCGATGAAGCCGAGCTACTATTGATTGCCGTCAGGCCAGCCTTACAAGGCCAAGGGCTGGGACAAAATATCTTTAACACCCTTGTCAAACAACTATATGCCGTGGGTGCGCAAAGCTTATTTTTAGAAGTACGGCAATCCAACCGCCGCGCACGGGATTTCTACGAGAAGGCCGGTTTTGCAGAAACCGGTATTCGCCCCGCTTACTACCCCGCAGCCAGCGGCTCTGGCCGTGAAGATGCTTTAATTTTTGCCATGATGATGGATACACACTAATGAATCGCCGGGCGCTGATACTGGATGAATTGGGCTTAAGCCCTATCTGGGTACGTAAGGACATTTTGGCTGGACTACAAGCCAATCCCACTGAGCCTATGCTGGCTAGCGTTGAGTCTCATTCACCGGCACCTCGCCCGCAAGGCTTTTCACCCGTAGCGGTAGCGGCTCATCAAGCTCTCGCCCCACTGGTTAACCAAGCTAAATTCACCCCGCCCCCGCCCCAAACCATTCATGCCAATGATCCCATTGAGGACGAGCGCTCACAACGCATTGCACGCATGAATTGGGAAGAGCTCAATGCTGCCGTTAGCACGTGTACCGCCTGCCCGCTTTGCGAAGCAAGGCAAAAAACCGGAGGGCAAACGGTGTTTGGTACTGGCCCGATGCAAGCCAATATTATGGTAATTGGTGAAGCACCTGATGCAGATGAAGAAACCCAGCAAACGCCATTTTTGGGTGATGCAGGGAAGTTGCTCAGTAATATGCTAGCCGCGATTGGTGAAGATGAGCAGGTATATAAGGCCAATCTTTTAAAATGCCGCACACCCAATAAGCGCAACCCACAAGCTGCCGAAACATTGCAATGCGCGCCCTTTTTAAAGCGCCAGATCGAGCTTATTCAACCCCAAACCCTGCTGCTGCTTGGGCGCTTTGCCATGAAAACACTGCTCGAATCCGACGAGCCAGTTAGCGTGCTGCGCGAAGCGCTGCAAGAATACAAGCAGATTCCGCTGGTTGTCAGCTACAACCCAAGCTACCTGCTGCGCAACTTACCCGACAAATCGCGTGCATGGCATGACCTACTTCGAGTAAAGGCCGCACTTAAAAGCCGCACGCAATAAACCGATTGTCTTGTCACACTACAATAAAATAAAAGGGAATTCGCCAGTCTTAAAAATTAAGGTCTAGACTGAATCAATCTTCACTATTTAGACCGCCATGCAAAATTCATATCATTTGGGGCGACAACCCATTTTAAACCGCCAGCAAGAATTAGTTGCTTACGAACTGCTATTTAGAAACAGCAGTCAACGCAATGAAGCCATTGTTTCTGACGATTTTTTAGCCACCCTTGATGTGATTCAACATGCCTTTAGCACCTTAGGTGCTAGCAGTGTACTAGGGGATAAACTCGGGTTTATTAATGTTAATGCTGATTTATTGCTATCAGATGTCTTAGAATTACTCCCGCCCCAGCAAGTCGTATTAGAAATACTAGAAACGGTTGAAATTACCCCCTTAATTGTTGATCGCTGCCTTGCCCTTAAAAAAAAGGGCTTTAAACTCGCACTTGATGATGTTATTCAATTAGATGACACTCAACGCTCTCTATTGCCCCATATCAGCTTTGTAAAGCTGGAAGTATTAGGCATGAACAAGAGCCAAATGAACGCGCTAATTAGAGAGTTGCGCGCCTACCCATTACAAATTTTGGCAGAAAAAGTTGACAATCCAGCTCAACATCTTTTATGCATGAAATTAGGCTTTGATCTCTTTCAAGGCTATTACTTTGCTAAGCCCACCATTTTATCTGGCAGCAAACCACAACCTTCGCAACTGGCCTTATTGCATTTATTAGGGTTAATAAATAGTAATGCTGACAATAGTGATATTGAGATGGCTTTTAAGCACTCTCCCGACTTAACCATTAATTTACTAAAGCTGGTTAATTCAGTAGGATCTAACTCCCCCAAAAAAATAGATAGCATTGCTGCCGCCATCACCGTATTAGGGCGTAGGCAAATGGGGCGCTGGATTCATTTATTAGCCTATGTACAACAATCAGGCAAATCCATACGTAGTAATCCACTGGTGCAAACAGCAGCCATTCGTGGCAAATTTATGGAGTTATTATCTTTAAAACAAAGCCCACACGACCAAAGCTTGGCTGATCAAGCATTTATGGTGGGGATGTTTTCTTTAATTGATGTGTTTTTTAGTGCGCCACTACAAGAATTATTAGAGCCGCTAAATTTAGCCGACAATGTAAAAGATGCACTTCTGGGAGAAAAAAATGCACTAGGATTGCTTCTTAGCCAAGTACTACTCGCAGAAGACAGAGACCCAATTAGTAATTCAAATCCACCCTGTGATTTTGAAGCGCTGCTAGCCGCAATGAGTTGGGCAAATGAATTAGGTTGATTTAATTTAAATAAAAAACACCGCCCATATCAACTATGCCGGTGTTTTTCTTGCCCTCACCTATCGACTAACACTTAGTATCTTTACTTTAACCTCATGGCCGCCTGGCGCAGGCCAATCAATGCTTTGCCCTACCGATAAACCCAAGAGGGCGCTACCTACTGGCGCAGTAACGGAAACCTTGCCCGTTGTGCCATCAATTTCGTGCGGGAAACATAAAGTCAGCTCAAACTCTTTATTACTCGGGGTCATTAAAAAGCGCGTCGTAGAATGCATTGTTACCACATCTGCGGGCATATCAGCTTGCTCAAGCACGGTGGCGCGACCTAATTCAGCCTCTAATGCCGCTGCATCAGGAAAAGCATCCGCTGGTAATTTATCCAACAAAGCATAAAGACGATCGCAATCTAAAGTAGACACGGTAATCGGGGGCAATGCACTCATCATCAGATCTCCAAACCTATCTGCACGCAGAAATTGACTTAATAAAGAATAAGACTTGGCAAATAAAAAGTAGTTCCCCTTAATGCAGAAATCCCCACCTTGTGGCGGGAATTTATAAGTAAGCCGCTTAATTACGGCGTCTAAATAAAGGCACAGGCTGATCCGTACCCGTTTGATAAGACTCAGCTAAGGCATCTAAGCCTAATAAAGCGTCTTCAATATTTTTATCGCTATTTACAACAAAAGCGTTAAATCCACAGCGCTTTAAATAAACGATTGTGTCTTTAAATACATCACCAAAAGCACGTAATTCACCAGTAAAGCCATAACGCTCACGCAATAAACGGCCAATAGAAAAACCACGGCCATCCGTAAATACTGGGAATTCAACCGCAATAAGCGTTAGGCTATTGGCTTCGCCACCTAAGCTTTCTGGCTCATCATCTGGAGCAAACCAAACACCAAAATCGCCACGCGATTGCAACTCTATTTTTTGCGCAAAATACTGAGCCAAAGGAACAATAATTAAGCCACTACTGGGTAATACCGTAAAGCTTCCATCCTCTGCATTTCTAAGGAGTTCTGCTTCACAATCAATAATAGCGTGGTCTTTAATGATACGCGCCATTATGCAGCCTCCTTCGCATAAACACGAGTTTTAAAGGGCAACATACCAATGCGATCAAACACATCAATAAAGCGCTCTTCACCCAAGCGGTTTTCTACAAATACATTCATGATTTTTTCAATCACGTCAGGCATTTGCTCTTGAGCAAAAGAAGGCCCCACCACTTTAGCTAAAGTAGCGCCATTACCTTGCCGCCCGCCTAAAGAAACCTGATACCACTCTGAACCATTTTTATCGACACCTAAAATACCGATATTGCCAATATGATGATGACCGCAAGCATTCATACAGCCGGACATATTTAAATCAATCTCACCTAAATCATAGAGGTAATCAAGATTATCAAAGCGCTCTTGAATGGCAATTGCAATCGGGATAGATTTAGCATTGGCTAAAGAGCAAAAATCACCGCCTGGGCAGCAAATCACATCCGTCATCAAGCCGATATTGGGTGTGGCAAAACCAATTTCCTTAGCTTTTTCCCATAGTGCAAATAAATCAGATTGTTTGACATCCGATAAAATTAAATTTTGCTCGTGAGAAACGCGCAATTCACCCAAAGCATAGCGATCGGCTAAATCGGCGACAGCAGCCAATTGCTCACTCGATGCATCCCCAGGGGCTACACCATGCTTTTTAAGACTTAAAGTAACAGCAGCATAACCCGCTTGCTTATGCTTAAACACATTACGCTCTACCCAACGGCTAAAGGCTTTGTTATCTAATTGCTGCTGAATAAAGTCGAGATCGTCACCCACAAAAGAATCGTAATCAGGCGTGGTAAAAAAGCCCTGCATCCGTGTCATTTCGGCGGTGGTTAACGTTTGTGGGCCATTTTTTAAAAACGCCCATTCTGTGGCTACTTTGCTAGCAAATACTTCAGGCGTAAGTGCCTTTACTAAAATCTTAATCCGCGCCTTATATTTATTATCGCGGCGGCCATAGCGGTTATAAACCCGCAATATCGCTTCTAAATAAGTCAGCAAATGAATACAGGGTAGAAACTCACAAATTACGCTGCCAATAATTGGCGTTCTGCCTAGGCCACCACCCACAATCACTTTAAAGCCTAATTCGCCTGCGGCATTTTGCACCACATTCAGGCCAATATCGTGCACCCAAATCGCAGCGCGATCTTCCACAGCGCCGTTGACGGCAATTTTAAATTTACGTGGCAAATGCGCGAATTCAGGATGGAAAGTAGACCATTGGCGAATAATTTCGCACCACGGGCGCGGGTCGAGCAGCTCATCATGCGCAACACCGGCAAACTGATCGGTGGTGGTATTACGAATACAGTTGCCCGAGGTTTGAATAGCGTGCATTTGCACCGTTGCCAATTCAGCCAAAATATCGGGGATGTCTTCTAATTTAGGCCAGTTGTATTGCAAATTTTGGCGAGTAGTAAAGTGTGCGTAATCTTTATCGTATTTACGTGCAATTTCTGCCAGCTTGCGCAATTGGGTGCTCGTGAGATGCCCGTAGGGAATCGCCACACGTAGCATAGGGGCATGGCGCTGGATATACAGGCCATTTTGCAGACGCAGCGGGCGGAATTCTTCCTCACTCAATTCTCCCGCTAAATAGCGACGAGTTTGATCACGGTACTGAACCACACGCTGGTCTACGATGCGTTGATCGTAGTCGTCGTAAATATACATCTGAATCATCCAGAAAAAGGGATAGTGCTATCCGTCGCTGCCAATAAACAGGCAACAAAAAGGGCAGATAATCTCACCACCTGCAGAGATTTCTACCCCTGTACTTGCTCAGCCTGACGAGGAAGTCAATTTATTGTTCCGACTATACCAGCGGCACTTTGTAAACTAAATGACTATTTATGAATAAGGTTAGGCCACAATGTGTATATAAAGCACGGCCTTGCTACTTTTAATCTGACACTCCCATCGTGCAATGGCTATACGCAAATGCAACAAACGCTGCGCGGTAAATTTTGCGAGATTGACCTTCCACCCCCTCACTAATTAAAGCTTAATAAACAAGCTATTTAGCAGCATGAACCCTAACTTGAAGGCCCTAAGCTGCGGATAATTTTCTGCCTACCTTGCCTTGCTCATCGTGATTTATTTACACGGCTCTTGCACGAGGGGTATCCTCGCATTTCAACCGAACTTTGAATCCTCAGCATGACACTCCAAAGCACGCAAATTAATCGCCTCGACTACACCGCTCCGGCCTTTTTAATCGACCGCGTAGATCTCACTTTTGAGCTTGAAGAAAGCCAAACACGGGTTCAATCTAGATTGGTACTCAAGCGTAACCCCGAAGCGGCGGCTGGCCTGCCCCTGTCTCTATTCGGTGAAGAGCTATTGCTTGAATCAATCAAGCTAGACGGTGCACTACTCAAAGCCGATGCCTATAGCGTATCACCCACTGGCCTTGTGATTGCCGCCATGCCAGACGAGGCTATTTTAGAAATCGTCACCATTATTAATCCGCTGAGTAATACCAGCCTCAATGGCTTGTATGTATCCAGTGGCAATTTTGTAAGCCAATGCGAGGCGGAAGGTTTCCGTAAGATTACTTATTATTTAGATCGCCCTGATGTAATGGCTAAATTTACCACTACCATCATTGCGGATAAGACTCGCTACCCGATTATGCTATCTAATGGTAATCGCGTAGACAGCGGCCAGTTAGATAAAAATCGGCATTGGGTAAAATGGGTTGATCCATTTAAAAAACCCGCCTATTTATTTGCACTAGTCGCCGGTAAATTTGTGATGCTGGCCGATCAGCACACCACGCCTAGTGGCCGCCGCGTGGCTTTAGAAATTTTTGTAGAGCCTGGCAATCTAGATAAATGCCATCACGCCATGGCGGCGATTAAAAAAGCCATGCGTTGGGACGAAGAGCGCTTTGGTCTGGAATACGATCTAGACACATATATGATCGTGGCCACCAGCGACTTTAATATGGGTGCAATGGAAAACAAGGGCTTGAATATTTTCAACACTAAGTACGTGTTGGCCAAACCAGAAACCGCTACAGACGTTGATTTTGACGGCATTGATGCCGTGGTTGCGCACGAGTACTTCCATAATTGGACGGGTAACCGTGTGACCTGCCGTGATTGGTTCCAGCTCAGTTTAAAAGAAGGCTTAACGGTTTATCGCGATCAAGAATTCTCTAGCGATATCGGCAGCCGCTCGGTTGAGCGTATTAATAATGTTAAAGTACTGCGCGAGATGCAGTTTGCCGAAGATGCAGGCCCGCAGGCGCACTCAGTTCGCCCTGAAGCTTACTCAGAAATAAACAACTTCTACACCATGACCATTTACGAGAAAGGCTCGGAAGTAGTCCGCATGTATGCCACCCTAATTGGCCGCGAAGGTTTCCGTAAGGGTATGGATTTGTACTTTAAGCGCCACGATGGCCAAGCCGTAACCTGCGATGATTTCCGCGCAGCGATGGCGGATGCTAATGGTGTCGATTTCACACAATTTGAAGAATGGTATAAGCAAGCTGGCACACCAATGCTTACTATCAGTAGCCATTACGATGCAGCCACGCAAACTTATAGTTTAAATGTAAAACAAAGCTGCCCAGCCACCCCAGGCCAAGCAGAGAAACGCCCTTTCCATATTCCACTGGCGGTTGGCCTGCTGGATAAACAAGGCAAAGATCTGCCGCTGCAACTCACAGGCGAAACCGCTGCACAGGGCACAACCCGCGTCTTAGCACTAACACAAGCGGAGCAGAGCTTTAGCTTTATTAATGTTACGGCTGCGCCTACACCCTCCTTGCTGCGAGATTTCTCTGCGCCTGTGAAGATCAGCTACGCCTACACCGATGAAGAGCTGGTGTTTCTGATGGCTAACGACAGCGATGCCTTTAATCGCTGGGAAGCGGCCAATACCTTCGCTAAAAACCTACTGCTGGCGCTTTACGCCGGCAACGAAGAGCAGCCTTTAGCCCCAGCAAGCTTTATCAATGCACTGCGTAAAGTATTAAGTGAAAAGCTTGATCCTTCGCTGATTGCACTGATGCTGGAGCTGCCACGCGAAAACTATCTGCTGGAGCAGCTAGATGAAGTCAATCCGGCCCGCCTGCATCTGGTGCATCACAGTATTAAAGCGCAAATTGCCCGCGAATTACGTGCAGAGCTGATCGCAACTTACAACAAGCTCAACGATGGCAGTGCTTACAAGTATGAAAACGCCGGTAAACGCAGCCTGAAAAATATCTGTCTAGATTACCTAGCCGAGCTGGATGACCCCCTAGTCACCGAGCTGCTCAGCAAGCAATATCGCCTGTCCGACAATATGACTGATCGCCTAGCCGCGCTCAAAGCACTGGTTAACCGAGATGGTGGTGAAGCACAGCTGGCTGACTTTGCGGTGCAATGGCACGACGACGCGCTGGTAATGGATAAGTGGTTTGCCCTGCAATCTACTAGTCGCCGCCCCGGCGCCCTCAGCCGTGTACAAGCACTGATGGATCATCCGGCGTTTTCAATTAAAAACCCGAATAAAGTACGCTCGCTGGTAATGAGTTTCTGTCTGCAAAATGCAGTGCACTTCCACGCTGCAGATGGCTATGGCTATGCTTTTGCTGCCGACCGGATTATTGAACTCGACAAAATCAACCCGCAAGTCGCTGCCCGCTTAGCCTCCAGCTTTAACCGCTGGAAGAAAATGGAGCCGCAACGCAAGCAAATGATGCAAGCAGAGCTGCAACGCATTGCCCAGCAAAACGAGCTGTCCAGTGATCTGGCTGAGATTGTGAATAAAGCTTTAAGCTAAGTAAGGCCATTGGCTTAATTTATCTGAGCTGACATAAAGCGGGTGAAGCATTTTTCAGTGCTTCACCCGCTTTTACATTTAAGAATCTAGCTCACAATGGTGATCTTGAATTAACCAGCAACGATGCTGGCCAGCTTTGCGTATCACTAACGCCACGGGGTGGAATCCCGGCTGCGATGGCAACTATTTTGGTTTTAACTTTATCCTAGTAGCCTGTCGGACTTAGACGGTCGAAGCGAAAAATCGCATGATCTAGACCAGATTTTGCCGGATTTGCAGCGCCAATAACGAGTTATTGGTCAAAAATCTGGTGAAATATAGGCCGATCAGGTGATTTTGCAGCTGACTGATGCTAAGTCCGACAGGCTGCTAGGGTCTGTTGACG
>Ga0247722_10000456_pt1 | contig 25219 bp, 25 predicted proteins | sample MSEWelMarce3H_FC_FD_189094 | JGI IMG/M metagenome (GOLD analysis project Ga0247722, IMG submission 189094) | Subsurface sediment microbial communities from gas well in West Virginia, United States - MSEEL Well Study Marcellus 3H_FC | ecosystem: Environmental > Terrestrial > Deep subsurface >... | reverse complement strand
ATATTACATAAATGAGTATAGAAAATTTGGAAAATACAATTGTAAAGACACATATGATGATGATTTAAAAAGTGATACAACAGGTGAATTACATAAATTAGGTCGTATTGGGTTTGAATTTGAAAAAAAAAATCACGATGAACGTCAATATAAAAAATCTCTAAAAAAGAATTGTTTTAATCAAAAGGTGTGATTTTAATTCTTAAAGAGTTTAAAGTGGGTCCTTTTCAACTGTAACTTCCTTGGAAACGCGCTTGATTATCTTCTCTTCTTTTTCAAAGTCATTATCACCTCTTCCACCCATAGCTTCCATTATAATTTTGTTATATTGATCAGAGTATCGAGAAGCACTTTTGCCACAATCAGGATGTGCTTCCTTGAACTTTGGTACCATTCTCGCGTTTTTATCCGCAACCTTTCTTACAAGTTTGTGCATCTTCTTCTGCTCTTCATCCTTTTCCCATATATCTTCATCTTTAATGTACATTGTTTCTCTCTTCTTGTCGGTACAATGAACTGGTCTTTGAGTAACATCAAGATCCTTCAAATTCTTTACAATAATATTAGAAATACCTTCAACATAACCAATCTCACCAACCCTCTCTAGGTCGGATAATTGCAACTTAATCGACTCAACAAATTCTGTAATATTCATCGCATCTTTACATGTTTCATTCAAGAAGAAATTAAGATTGAACGCCTTATTATGCGAATTTGTATGTGTTGTATTATTATTATTGTTATTATTATTTGTCCCATTTTTAATCACTTCCAGCATCATATTCTGTGTGGTTTGATGTTGCTCTATCATATAATTTTTTGTTTCCATTATAACGTTTTTTAGTTCACTATTCTCTTTAACAAGAAGAAAAAATAGGTCCTTATCAAATACCATATTGTTACTGTTAGAACTTGATTGTTCGACACATTTCCGCCTATGCCTATAATAACTAGAATCGTGATTATATATTTTACCACAATCACATTTGAATTTGGTCGGAGATTTTGGCGCCAATTCACTAGCATTATTACTAGCATTTTCAAGTTTTTTATGTTTAGCAGTTGAAATATGTTTGGCATACTCGCTTTGTTTACAGCATTTATAGTTACATAATTCGCAGGAAAATTTCGCGGAGATTTCGGGTGATTTATTACTAGCCATTACTATCCTATATATGCTAGTGAGAAAATCTCCTAAACCCTTTTCATAAAAAAGTATTAAAATTTTATCGTAACAAATTGAAATTTATTTTTTTGGTGACAAGACCATAAATTTCAATTATGCAGTTAAAACATGTTATTTCGAGTAAAGTATTTTAGGTTTTCAAAAATGGACAAAAAAAATGTCCAAAATTGAGTTTCCCAAAATACTTTCCCCAAAATAACATGTTTCTTGCTACACCTGTAGGGAAGTTTTCAGGCGCGATTTTCCCGAATTTCCTACACGGTTGTAGTATTTTTGCCTAAAGATCGCTCACCGAATTATATATTTAGAATAACTTAAAGAATCGATGACCGATTAGTTGAACTTATCGCCGATCTTGTTTAAAGTATCGTCATCGTAAATTAGATTGCCGGATGGTTTATATGATTTAATCGGAGTGTATTCCTTCTTTTGTGGCTTCCCCTTTTGATTCGGATCTTGGCCTTGAATGGCGTTATTTAAAATATATTCGTTGGGATTTGTAAATGTGTTTGTGATAGTTTTCTGTTCGGGATTTTCTTCATCAATCTTTTTCCCATATTCGTTAATAACAATGCCGGTTTTCTTTTTAATCTCTGTTCTTACATACGATGGAACAAAATGCATCCACGAGATGAATAATGTATTTGGGTGAATATACCGGACATTGAAACCGTTTTGTTGTAATTTATCAATTAGATATGCTACACAAGAAGCTTGGTCGTATCGCGGGACACCAATAATTGTTTCCGGGACTAAAAACCAACAAAACTGCTCGTCTATTTTTTGTCGGGATACTGTCTTAATTTTCACGTGAATACGGTTTAACAGCTTATTAAATAATGCTAGCTTATTTAAATCTTGCATGCGTTTCTTTTCATAAAGATCGTCAATGTTTAGTTTTTCTGAAAAATCATCAATATTTTCTAATGTAAATATATTTGCCATTTAAATTCAATCCAGAAAAAAACTTATTAAAAGCACGGTAATTATTAAATCAATGACAATTAAACATTTGGTAATTTCGGGTGGCGGCCCATCAATGATTCAAGTCCTGGGAGCCATACAGCATCTCGAAGAGAAGGAGTTTATTTGTTTAAAAAATATAGAAACAATTTATGGGACTTCTGCGGGGGCAATTGTAGGTGTGTTTCTTTGTCTCGGTTTTGACTGGGAAACCATAAATGATTACATTATTAAACGGCCGTGGCACGATGTTTTCCCTATAAAAGTTCAATCCTTATTAGAGGCCTACACTAAGAAGGGGCTTTTTGGTATTAGTACAATTAAAAAATGTTTTAAACCATTATTAGATGCGAAGGATATCAGTATGAATATAAACTTGGAGGAATTTTTTAATTTGTCACATATTGAATTGCATTTTTTTTCATTTGAGATCAATGAATATAAGATACACGACATTTCTTATTTGACACACCCAAAGTTATCTCTCATGCAGGCAATTCACATGACGTGTAGTTTACCTGTGTTGTTTAGTCCAGTTTGTGTAGAGGATAAGTGTTATATCGACGGCGGGGTATTCTGTAATTACCCACTTAATTATTGCATTGAATCAGGCAAATCGCTTGATGAAATACTTGGAATAAAAAATAAATATTCTTCTGAGGCACCCATAATTAACGCGGAGTCTACAATAATGGATTTTTTGTTGGGGTTTATATACAAGGCGGTATTTAGCGTCAACACAGACCATGCGCAATCTCAGTTGAAGAATGAAGTTGTGTGTGATGCGAAAAATCTCAGTTTTGAAGTGTTACGTAGTGCGCTCAGTAGCGTAGATGTAAGACGCGATTTACTCAGTAGCGGCATTACAAGTGCCACAGAATTTCTCTCTACTTTAGAGAACAGTGTTTAGGAATTGTGTGAGTGTATCCTTTGAGGGTTTTGCGTCGTATTCGATAACCTGCCCATCCTTGATTAATTTCAAAGTTGGGTATCCTTCAATGTTATACTGATTCATCATTTTATCTACTTCGGCGGTTTCCTCGGAGCAATTAACTTCGGTAAACACTACACGGTAGCCGTTAATCGTTTTATTCTGGTATTCGCTCTTTAGATCGTTCCAAATGGGTTTTGCGGTTTTGCAGTGGGGGCACCAGTCAGCATAGAAAAATAACAGTTCCGCATTTTTACTTTCATCGGCTCCAGCGCCGACATGCTCGCTATTTGGCTTATATTGTGCGTTCATTTGTGGGGCAAGATAATAGAAATAATAAACCGCCGCCAAAATGCCGAATAAAATTACAACAGCAATTATTGTGATAGTTGTGCTGCTAAGATTACTTCCGGCGTTTTGCATCCTGGATATAATACTTTCTTCGCCGCCAATGGGTAAAGCCTGATTAAAGTTAACATATTTTGCCATTTATATATTATCCAAGAAGAAATTTAGGCTGTGTTTTAACGAATACGATATAAAGATATTTTACAGATATATTTATATGTTGTTCCGAACAAACAAAGGAGAACTAATTGAAGTCAAGAAATATGATTTCCCAAATGATAAATTATATTACCAAAAATTAATGGAGATTAAGAAATCGATCAAACCGGCGTCTTTTGCTAAACTATAAAAAGCTCTTGATTAAGAAAATAATTAATAGGCCAATAAAGGTTGTAAAAATATAGCTGCATAATATATTCATATTTAATTGAGATTTTACTTGTTCAGATTTAGCAAATTGAGCAGCGTTTCTTAATACTTTGGTTTGTTCATAGTTTAAGTATATGGTGTATACAAGCAATATTAACGATAATAATTTCATAAACAATGACGTCTTGACAAAATAGCTCAGCGGACTAATTATAAACAGGACAATAATAAATATTGATAATGCTGAGCACAAACAGATTTTTTTCGTTGAATCCGTAAATATCAATAAGTTAAATGGGGTGTCTGAATTCATATAAATTTGTACATATTTTATTTTATATGAATAATATATATATGACACAGACTCGTAAAAATAAACATACCTATAAAAATAGAAAAAATATCAATAATAAAACTACCAATAATAAAAGTACCAACAATAAAAGTAAGAAGAGGGTCTTTACACGAAAAGACTATAACTCTGGTGACGGTATGTTAACGGCGTCGTGGGGTCCCGCAATTTGGCATTATCTACATATGATGAGCTTTAACTATCCCGTAGAACCAACTGCCGAAAATAAAAAACATTATAGAGAATTTATTGTTAATCTTCAACACGTATTGCCGTGCAAATATTGTCGGATAAACCTAAAAAATAATTTTAAAAAGAAGCCGTTACAGATGTGTCATATGGCCAGTCGCGAGACGTTCTCTCGGTATGTTTATGAATTACACGAAACCGTTAACAGAATGTTACATAAAAAATCAGGGCTATCGTATTGCGATGTAAGAGAACGATATGAGCATTTTAGATCTAGATGCACCGATGAAAAACCAAGGGTATTCAATTTTAAACGAACAATGAAGAAAAGAGCAAAGGAAAAGGGGTGCACAGAACCGCTATACGGGAAAAAATCAAGATGTGTGATTAATATTGTTCCTCAGGAAGATAAAACGGCTACCTTTAATGTAGACAAAAAGTGTATCAAGACACGCGAATAAATTTATATAATGTGCGGTTCATAATGACCGCCGTTCCATGTTATATTTATTGTTTTCAATGTTTCTGATGTAATAGGAACAAAATTGATTTGTCCCCTTTCACCTCCTCTAATATTATGAACATTTATACTCATGTTCCATATATTACACGCCGCTTGTATTTCAATTGCTCCTCCCCACGTAGACGTTTTTCGCATAGTTTGTATGTAATTGTTAGAATCCATACTTAAAATATCCTTGGTTTCAATCCCATCCATAATCTTATTGTTAGCCTCTAAATAGTCACATATCTTTTGACGGATATCACAGCTACTTTCGGGGATAAATCGCGACAAACTGTTAAACAAACAACTCATTTATATTATTAGTGTATATTTTTTGCTAATATATGACGTATTAGCAAAAAATGTTGTTATATACCGGATCTATTTGCCTCCGCGCAACCTTAGGACTAAATGAAGGGTACTTTCCTTTTGGATGTTGTAATCCGATAGTGTGCGGCCATCTTCGAGTTGCTTTCCAGCAAAAATCAGCCGTTGTTGGTCTGGGGGAATTCCTTCCTTATCTTGGATTTTTTGCTTAACATCAGTTATCGAATCAGTTGAATTGACCTCTAATGTTATAGTCTTGCCCGTAAGCGTTTTTACGAATAATTGCATAGTTGTACACTATACAATTATTTTATTTTTAAAACAGAACAATATTTACATACCGAAGGACGAAAAGTCGTTCAATACGGGAGTTGGAAGAGAATCATTGCCTGCCGCTGCGTTGTAATTTGGCACCTTTTTACATTCAAACGCGGGTTCAGGGCATCTGGCGCAAGCAGGGCACGGTGGGCACTTTTCCTGTCTAGGGCAAGCCGTAGATGACGGACACGCGGGGCAAACAGGGGGAACAATTTCTGATTTTAGGATATACATGTCCTCTTGACCTGCGGGTATTTGGCTGGCGGGAATGCCCTTGGGGAGAGAACTCGAATAATTATAGTTAGAAGCCGACGCACCTGGCACATCAGACCCGCGGTTAGGTCCTTGATATGGCAAATTTGAGCTGCTGCTATTAGGTCCTTGGTATGACAAACTTGAGCCGCTAGTCTGAATGGGATAACCTGTGCTTCCGAAATATTGTGTGGAGGACATTCCGTCGGGGTTAGATGAAGACATGCTGTTGGTATTAGAGGATGAAGAATTCGACTGATCGCCGTCACTTGTATAACTATACGTACCAGATGAGGTTTGAACTTGAACGACAGGCTGACCATTTGCGCCGTGTTGAACCACTGCTTCGGTTCCATCGGGACCATAAAATGTAGAACTATCCCCCGAATTAGTAAAACTCTCTGTAGTGCTAGAGGCTTTAGGGGGGGGAGTCGTCAACATTATTGGCTGCTGTCCGCCGGCTAATACAACCTTTAAGGTTTGCGAACCATCGCTGTTTGAATTTGCGACAACATAACCGCCATTTTGACCGTAAAATGTGGTTCCGCCGGGCAATTGACTAGAGGTTCCGCTAAAATGATTATAGTTATCATATCCACGTCCCGAACTAGAATGACGGCGATCCTTGCGGCGATCGTTTCCTGATTTCCAATTGTTATCAGTTACAAACGTTCCTGAAAACTTGCCTGTGAATCCCTCGCTACCACAGTTACCTCCTAAAAAGGAACATAAAACCAGGCCTAATAATAAAATCAAGAAAAGAAATAATGCTTCATTGTTCATTGTATAATTTATATAGTGAAAAAAGTTTAATCTATAATAATATTTAAAATTGAAATTTATTTTAAAGATATATTGAGAGATATACTATAAGATGGAGTCTGACGATGATAACAATATTGATGATAAGATGTCGTGTTTAAGCTCAGACACTGAGCAAAATGTACCAGAAACAAAGACGAAAAAAATACGCAAACCTCGAGTTATACAACCCCTGTTAAAATCGTGTTATACAGAGGATAAAACTGTATTTGAGATAGGAGTGGACGAAGTTGGACGAGGGCCGCTTTTCGGAAGAGTTTACACTGCTGCGGTAATTTTACCTAAAGATGGCAGCTTCGATTGTTCAATGGTAAAAGACAGTAAAAAATTTCATTCAAAGAAGAAGATAGATGAGGCCGCAGATTACGTTAAAAAAAATGCGTTGGCTTGGTATATAAGCTTTGAGGATGAAAAAACAATAGACGAAATAAATATTCTACAAGCAACACAGACGTCAATGCATGATTCAATCTTGGAAGTAATCAAACAATATAATAAAAAGATACCGGCGGAAAATAGCGGTATGTCTTATAGTCTGTTAATAGACGGAAATTATTTTAAACCGATTACCTATTTAAATAAAAAAACAAATAGAATTGAAGCAATTCCGCACACGACAGTTGAAGGAGGCGACAACAAATACGCGTCTATTGCGGCGGCATCTATATTAGCAAAGGTGGAGAGAGATAGATATATAACCGAGTTATGCGAACAAAACCCAACCCTATCAGAATATTACGGAATCGATTCGAATAAGGGTTATGGCGCAAAGAGACATATGGATGGAATTAAAACACATGGAATAACAATCTGGCACCGACGTAGCTTTGGAATTTGTAAAAATTATTTGTAAATAAAATTGAAAACGAAAAACTTATTTTTATAATTCGATATAACATACAAAAGACAAGGACTTAAACCTTTATGATCAATAAGTTAAATGCGGGTTTTAATATTTGATACGGAGACCACGGGTCTCCCAAAGACGAGGACAATAAATCCAGACTCTTTACACTTGTGGCCACACATCGTTCAATTTAGTTATATAATTTATGACATTTCAGATAACGATATTTGTGTCATAGAAGACAATATAATAAAGATCGCACGCGGGGTGGACATATCTCAAGAGTCGGTTGCGATTCACGGAATCACGAATGAAATATCCAAGTCTTGTGGTGTTGACTTGAATCAGGTATTATCGGGGTTCTTTGGTGCGTTAAAAAATGTAGATATATTAGTTGGGCATAATGTATCGTTTGATATAAATGTTATTATTGTAGAACTATTGCGTATTATTTATAATCAATCAAACGGTGTTCCCGCAGATGAACTGCTATCATATAAAACTTATTTACACATGTTGAATAATTATCAAAATGTTTATTGTACGATGCAGAATTCGATTGATTTATGCGCGATAAAGGTTGTCGGCAAGACCGGACGAGAATATAACAAATTTCCGAAATTGAGTGAACTACATCAAAAACTGTTTGATTCGGTCCCGAATAATTTACATAATTCTTTGAATGATATTTTAGTAACGTTAAGATGTTATGCCATGATGACACTCAAAATAGATGTGGGCGAAACGTGCGATAAATTTAAAACAATGTCTCGAGGGCGTCGGGTATTATAATGAAAAATAAAATAAAAATAAAAATAAATACTTTAAAAATAAAAATTATCATATAAATATTTTTTTATATGATATCGCGTAAATTATGCCGAACACATTTCACAGATGCCGTCTGATTCTTTTGGCTCATTATTAGCCTGCTTATTTTCGGGTTCTATCGTGAATTGTTGCGCTTGGTGCTTGCCTTTTCTTCGCAGGTAATAAATGCCAGTTTTGAGGCCTTTTTTCCAGGAATAAAAGTGCATACTTGTTAATGTATTATATGTGGGGTCTTCTAACCATAAATTTAAACTTTGGCTTTGACATATAAACGCGCCGCGATCCGCTGACATGTCGATTAGGTGTTTCATAGGCATTTCCCATACAATTTTGTATTTATTTCGAATATGTTCAGATAACATGGTCAATTGTTGGACGGATCCCTTGTTTGAGATAATATTATTCTTGACCTGTTCGTTCCATTGACCCGCCGCAATGAGCTCCTTCATTAAATACTTATTAATAACAACAAACTCGCCTGCTAGAGTTCTTCTTGAATACAAATTACTAGTGAAGGGTTCAAAGCATTCGTTAAATCCGAGAATCTGCGACGTAGATGCGGTTGGCATAGGCGCAACTAGAAGTGAATTTCGTAATCCATTTTTAATAATAGACTGTTTAAGAGTGTCCCAGTCATATCTATCGGTTGGAACTACATTCCACATATCAAATTGAAGGATGCCTTTCGACGCGGGGGAGCCTTGAAACGAACTATATGTGCCTAGTAGATGTTTATCTGCGAAATTCAATAATTTAGATTCATATTGGTTCATGTGCTTTGAAATTAGTTCATGTGGGCCAGCAGACAACAATTCGTTTATTGTTTTGTTTCGCGATATAGAAATTTCATTGCTCTTTTCTAACGATGCGTGATAAATGGTCTCAAAAATCATTTTATTAACGGTCGCGGCCTCCTCAGAACAGAACGGTATATCCATAAGAATAAATGTGTCGGCTAATCCCTGAACACCAATTCCAATGGGCCTATGACTCAAATTGCTCCTGATTGTTTTTTCGGTAGGATAAAAGTTAACATCAATTACCCGATTTAGATTATTAGTGACAACCTTGGTAACTTCGTGTAGTTTGTCATAATCAAACTGTTTTGTAGCTTCATTAACAAAGGACGGCAACGCAATTGACGCTAAATTACATACGGCGGTTTCATTTGCGTCTGAATATTCTATAATTTCGGTGCACAAGTTTGAGCTTTTAATAGTGCCGAGGTTTTGTTGATTTGATTTTTTATTTGCGGCATCTTTGTATAAAATATAGGGCGTTCCCGTTTCCATCTGCGAATCTAAAATTTTGAACCATAAGTCTCGTGCGTTTACAGTCTTGCGCGCTTTTCCGTCTGCTTCATATCTCTCATAAAGGGCATTGAATGAACCGCCATATGCGTTATCAAGTCCAGCACATTCATTCGGACAAAATAGAGACCATTTCGCGTTGCTTTTTACACGTTCCATAAAAAGGTCTGATATCCACAGCGCATAGAATAGATCACGCGCCTTTAGTTCTTCGTCGCCGTGATTCTTTTTCATTTCCAAAAAGTCTTCAATATCCGGATGCCACGGTTCTAGGTAGATGGCAAATGACCCGTTTCTTTTGCCAGATTGATTTACATAACGAGCAGTACTATTAAACACGCGCAACATAGGAACAAGGCCATCGGTTTTTCCATTTGTCCCTTGAATATGAGATCCTTTTGCGCGAATATTATGGATATGTAGACCTATTCCACCCGAGTATTTTGAGATTTGAGCACAATCGCTGAGTGTATTATATATACCTTCAATACTATCATCCTCTAATGCGATTAAATAACAGCTTGATAATTGCGGTCTGGGAGTGCCGGCATTAAAAAGAGTTGGTGTTGCGTGTGTAAAGAATTTCTGCGACATTAGATCATATGTTTCTTTTACGAGCGCCAAGCACTCTTCCATATTTTCGCACGTTAATTCATAATGAATACCAATAGCAACACGCATCCACATATGCTGTGGTCTCTCTACAACGACTTCGTTGACCTTGAACAGATATCCCTTTTCTAATGTTTTGAACCCAAAATAGTCGAGTAGATAATCTCTATTGTGATCAATCATGGCGTCAATTTGATCGCCAAATTTGTTCACAAATAAATACAACTCGTTAGATACTAAGGGTGTATTTTTACCATGAATATTTTTGAATGTATGCAATTTATCGACTACTTTAAAAAATGATGTGTCTGTATTTTTCTGGTGATTAGATATGATAATGCGCGCGGCTAAACTAGCATAATCGGAATGGTTTGTAGAGAGAGACGCACATTGCTCGGCAGCTAATTCGTCGATTTTTGTGGCAGGAATCGTGTCGTATAACTGGTCAATTACTTTCATCACAAGTGCGGAATAATTTATTGTTACACCTGCCTCTTGGCCAAGTTTTTTAACTCTTTCTAAAATTTTATCAAACGATACATCCTGTAGTTTTCCATTACGTTTAGTGACTCGCATTTCACTCGAATTATTCATCCTATATAATAATTCTTCCGGATATTTTTAAACCAATTGGAAAACTTTATATATTTAAGATTTATGTAAAATAATATATGAAATATATATATGAACCAAACAGTATTTTTATTTCTTATTTTAGTGTTAGCTATTGGACTCCCGCTTTTCTTTAAAGTGTCCGAATCCTTGAAAAATATGGAGGGTTATTCAAATTATACTTTAGACGGAGCAATGGGAGATTTTCCGGCGGCTCAAATGAAAGTATTGGTAGATACATATCCCGCAATCGGAAAAAATCAAATATCAGACAATAATGCTAGCGATATCTGGTGGCACTACCCCGTGTTTGAACTAGGTTCTTATAAACAAATAACAAACAATATTAGATATCCTTATAACCCGGATGAGGGAACATGTATGCCCGCGTCAATGTGTGGAGCATTATATCACGATAAGAAGCTAAAAAGTAATTATATTGAGCCACTTCCGCAATTGAATCCCGAATGTGGGACTCGCGTTGGATATTTTGATACGCAAGCAAATTTGCTGCCATTTAGAACAGACATGCAGAATATCTTATACTAAACATATTCAATTTATTCGATCTTGATTATTTTGTTAAATGTGAGTAGACATCCTTGCGACGGTTTCTGTGTATAAATTGAAGCATCTTTTTTGGTCTTTTTGACAGGAGCTCTATGCTCATATCCAGTTTTTCTCTCTTTTTCAATTATATTCCAAACATTTTCTAACTGTTGAATATTATTCTTAAACCAGTCTTGCTTTCTTAGCACTAAGACACAACTAAATACTTCTAATTTCCAATATATGAATTTCATAAAGAGATACCCATATGGTTCTGATTGATAGGTCGCTACAGTTGTTTCCTCCCATTCCGTTATTTCCTCGTGGGTTTTTAGACGCAACGGCTTATACACGTAAAAAGGTGTTCCGTCGTTTCTATGAAAATAAACAATCATACCCTTAAGTTTACCATCCGCAGAAATAGTAGTATTATCAGCGCCTTCATGATCAATGTCATTTTTACGATCTGCTTCGTAACTATGACTGTCGCTATATTCTATGAATTTCGTTTCTAGAAAATCGCATTGATCAAGATCACCCACTTCCATTTGAAGCTGCATTTGGGTCCAGTATTCTTTTTTAGGAATGCCGGTAATCTCGCGGCTAACGACATTTTTAATCTCCAACATACGCCCATACCTGTCAGAGTCTTTGTTAACAACAACACCGTCGGGGGACGCACCTAAAAATTTGTATTGTCTGTGTTGGACACAACCAAAATCTTCTACTTTTGTATTATATTTATCTTCATATATAAGCACCGATAACGGTTCGTATTTTTGCCCCCAATGGAGAGGAGTATTTACATTTACCATCTTATCCGCGTCATCCAGTTCGGTTGAAGCCGGCTTTATAGGTTGGCATTTCTCATAAATAAGCTGATTGACATTTGACTGTGATTCAAATGCCTTCCAAGCGTTGCTCGCTGTAATTAAATTCCACCGAAATTGATACCATTCAGGGGTTCGTTGTGCGGGTTGATACGCGTCGCGTAGTGTTTGTATTTTCTGTTCAATAATATCAAGTTCCGCATTATTCAATTCACCGCAATCCGGTTCCGTATCTTTAATATTGATTGATTTGTCTGGATGAAATATAGTTATAAAAATGTTAAACGCATCTTCGAGCAAGTCGTTTAATTCATCTTCTACGTCGTCACCATCATCGATGGAGTCTATTTGTTCTTCAAATTGAATATAGAAAATGTCCTTTATTTCCTCTAATAAAACCTCGCGAAAATTTGGTTCCGAGATGGTGTGTGGGTACAGTTCCAAATATTCATCCATTAAATGCAGAGCAGTTTCAACAAGTTCAACCGCATATTCTTCAGTAAATATAGAAGGTTCATCCTCAAATATAATTTCATCAAGACACTCTTCGAGGTCTTCTAGTTCGTGAATAAACATATCTTATATAATATACTTTAAATGTTTTTAATATAATTATTAAAAGCATTTTCTGCGAAATTAAATGTATTAATTTTCGTCGTCTGATGCGGAATCAGTCGCCTCGGGCTTGACTTTGAGCTGCTTATTTCTTACAGTTCCATTAATTTTTTTGGGCGCAAGTGACTTTAATGTCGACACGCGCTTATTATCCATATTTTTCAATGTAAAATGTTTATTAGATTTATTATACACAAGAGCAGGAATATCCTTAACCGCCCCGGTGATCTTATCGTAAATAACGTCCTTTACTCTTGACAACTTTTTCTTATCTAAACTGTCCTTTAAAAACGTAGTTAACATGGAACATTCCTCGACGTCTAGTTTATTTTCGCCACCGTAACTTTCAACATATTCAATCAATTTCTTTACCTTTACAGTCTTGTTCAGTTTACACCAAGGTTCACTATTGTTATTAATTTTTTCAGCTTCAAGGAATTTATCCAAATTAGAAATATCATTTGATGATTTAGTTTCATGTAAAGGCGCTCCGGTCAATAACATTGTCTTATATTTAATATTTTTGAGCTCTTGACATTCGTCAATGATTGCTGGCTGTTCTTCCATTATGTATATATAGTATGTATAGATGAGTTTAACTCAGTTTCGTAGAATAATATATTAGCTCTATACTTTTATATCAGTTAAAAGTCTAATATATAAATATAGCAGTATCCTATATGGAAGACCATATAAAAAAGGTAAATATTTCGGGAATCAATAATAGATATCAGATGAAAAAAATAATAAATGAGCGCACGCCAGAAAGTAAACAAAAGAAACGTATTCCATCCGCAAATTGGGACACATACGAAGATATTTATGACTATACAAAACAACAGCAAATAATAAGTGATATTTCAAATAATAACTATGATAGTACAGACGATGTATCAAAGATTGTTATTCAAGAAATCGGCAAAAAAATCTCCGGATATAAGCAGCAGGATAAACTAAAAAGCAGATACGATGAAATAAACTTTATAACATTTGAGTCTGTTATTCAAAAAATGATAGAAAGCCAAATGAAATGTAGATATTGTAAACGAGAAATGCTTGTTGTATATGATGTATCGAGAGAAAACAAACAATGGTCGGTTGATAGAATTGATAATGATAAGGGACATAATATTAGTAATTTTCATCTAGCGTGTTTAGAGTGTAATTTAAGTAGAAGACGGAGAACAGATGAAAAGTTTTTATTTACAAAACAGTTAAATATTGTAAAGAGAGAAATGTGAGTTAGTTTCGCCTTTCTTTTTATTCGGTGTAATAATATTTAATAAGTATAAGTATATTATTAAATATGGAATGGAAATGGACTAAAGGGGAACCCTATGAAAGATCGCGACGATTAAAACATGTTCAAGAGTTAGAAAATAAACAGTTCAGTAAGGATATGGAGTCGTCCGCATATTCATCATCGTTAAATCACGACGAAAACACGTGGGATATTTTAAATCAAAGTCAGGCTGGGTCCGGATTTAAGGTGTCAAATAAGCGGGAAGAATTAGATTCCAAGATAGCTGGAAGAGATATGATCCAACAAATAGGATTTAACCCATTTTTAGGAGAAGGCACATATGTCAATGACATATCAGTTCGAGATCAATTTTTAAAACCAGTCAATACAACACAAGGCGAAACAAGAGCATCAAGCGCTGGTAAATAGATTAGATTAGGGATCTAGAACACATTGTGTATAATAGCCGATTCACAAAATAGGCGATGAACACATTAAAGAGTATCAATATGCCTCCTTGGAAAAATCGAATATTTAAGACCTTGAAATTCTTTATGATAAAGAACAAGTCCGCGAATAGAGTAAACACTAAAATCACAAAGAAGAATATACTTAAAATTAAAAAATAGATACACGAATCTTTAGTTAGTGGGGCGAAAAAGGGGGGCGAAAACCTCAAGCATTGTATATATATATGACAGGTTTAATTTTTATAGAATAAATAGTATTTATAATAAAAGACTTAAATAAGTTTTAAACATTTTACATAATGAGCTCGGTTGCCAAATATACAACGCAAAATGAATTATTGCTAAATAATTTGATGGATTTTTACAAGGACGAAACGTATCTCCACAGGATGCTAAAGGTTATTACAGGGGAATCCAAAATTTCCCTTCGTATTGTAGATTGGTTTGCTACAAATTATGCTAAGAAATATTACACATTATATACATTTAAGGACGTAAATGATAACACCACTAGATTTAAGGTTTATTTTGATTACAAGCTAAAATTAAAGGCATATTCCAAAAAGCGATTCGACCCTTTTTGTAGATGGGACCGGATCAGCATTCCATATAAAAATGGAACTAGTATTGAGACGACAATAGGTCAGTTGAATTTTTTCAAGTGGGCCTTAGAGAACAAGGTGATTGAATACATTGAGGAAAATTATGATACGATTGAGAAGGACATGAACAGTCGTAATAGCACGTCAAAGAGGAAGGAGGGATTAAATGAGAATGCTAAAACTAGAAAGAAGAGAGAAGAGTTGTCAATCTCTGCTACAAAAAGTATCAAGAAGGAGGAAGTAGAGATTGTCGTTCAATTCCACTAGGGAAATAATAATTTATCGATTGTGGTTCTAACACAGAAAATGCGATGAAGAATAATTCCAGTTATAAACAATCCCAACAAAATACGAAAAAAATTGTATGTCGGCAAAAACCAATGAATAATAAACGCTGCTAAGATGGTTAATAACACATCTACTATTGCTATGTTATATATCCTAATTGAGTGTGGCCCTTCACCAACCTTTCCTAATATATTTCGATATTTACACAACATTATAAAATATCAAAATATTATAAATAGTAAAATAACAAAAAGGAAATAACAACAGAATCGCATTTAATATTTTCTATATTTGAAGTTAAATATTAAATAAATAAATTTAGTAATATCTATGGGAAATTCTCAGTCAATACAAAAAATTAACTATGAAGACATTCAATACATAATTAAAAATCCAGAGGGAGTCGTGCTAATTAATGTATTGGGTGTTTCTGAACAAGATTGTTTAATACCATCTACAATTAGCATTAATAAGGAAATCGAATTGATTAATGACTGTATTAAATCGCACCATAAGAACATTAAAATTGTTATTTATGGGCGAAATTGTAATGATGAAAAAATGTATGAAAAGTATTCACAGCTCAGTTCTCTCGGTTTCTATAATATATACATATATGCTGGTGGTATATTCGAATGGCTTATGCTACAGGACATATATGGAAAACACGAATTTCCAACAACAAAAAATGAACTAGACATCTTAAAATTTAAACCAAGAAAATTATTGAATATTAAATTGCTTGAATATTAAATTACTCGAATATTAAGCCAAATCTTCTGTATATTTTTGAACCGCAATGTTTGATAATTCATCTGCGCGTGCATTAAATTTTCTCAAAACATGCGCATATTGAACATTTTTAATTTGTTGCTCTAATGCTTTAGCCGTTTTATAAAGACCAACAAGTTTATCCGCATTACATTTATATTTTCCGGTCATTTGATTAATCACTAATTGACTATCTCCTTGGACTAGTATATCTTGAATCTTATACTCTACCGCATATTTTAATCCAATAATTAAACCAGTATATTCTGCCTGATTATTTGTCGCACTTGTGTCAACGAAACTGTAGCCGGCCCACACTTCAATATTATTGTTATATATGACGGCGCCTGCTCCACTTAGTCCAGGATTTCCCTTGCTACATCCATCAAAGTTCAATATAAAGTTATTTTTTTCTAGCGCGTTTGGTTGAACATTACTTACGATACTGTGTATCATTATCCAGATATTATGCCGTTATTTAAACCTGAATAACCCACTTCAATTTTATTTAAAATATTTAAAACATATAAAATAGATATTAAATATATTTTATATAATAATATAAAGAATGATCCAGTTATTGTTGTTATTGTCTTTATTTGCCGGCGTTATTTTTGCCGATACCGAATGCCCGACTGTTACCAGTCATGGTGATAGACGTAGTGACAAGAGTAAGTTGCGTATTGCGCAATATAACGTTGAATGGTTATTTATTGATTATTACAGTGAAATGAACTGCCCAGGTGAAGGATGCACGTGGAAAAACGTAACGGAGGCGCAAACTCATATGGATTATGTTGCCAAAAGAGTCAAGGCTATTAATCCAGACATTATTAATTTTTGTGAGGTCGAAGGGTGTGACGAATTGAACATGTTAAAGTCTAGCTTGGATAGCTCTTATACACCCTACTTAAAAAAAGGCACTGACACGGCGACAGGTCAAAATGTCGGTATGTTGACACGTGTTGATCCCGGCGTGAGCTTATATAGGACGGAATTGCGCTATAATTACCCGATTCCGGGTTCAAAGTGTGGATACACTGGCCCAGCAAGTTCGTCTGGTGTGACTAAACATTACATAACAGAATTTGAGTTTAATGGAATGAATGTGGCCTTTATAGCAGCACACTTAATAGCTATCCCTACTGAAGCGAGTAAATGCGCCCAGAGAGAAGCGCAGGCATCAGTTCTTCAAACCGTAATTTCTGGTTACATTAAAAAGGACTATGAGGTTATTATGCTTGGCGATCTAAATGATTATGATGCGGAAATATTAGATATAAATAGCGATAAACCGACATCATATGTGTTAGATATTTTAAAGGGTTCGCGCGGTGATTTTGCCGGCACATATCAACTTTACAGTATCGCCGAAACAATCGTTCAAAGCCAGCGCTATACTGAGTGGTGGGATTCAGATAGCAATTGTAATACAAATTCACAAAAAGACTACTCGATGATTGATCATATTTTGGTCACGGACGCAATAAGAAAAAATATTGTCGACGCGTTTATTTATCACGACTACGCCGAATATTGTGGTAAATTGGATTCAGACCATTATCCGGTCGTGATCGATCTAAGTGTATAATATTTATGTAAAGTAATTTGATATATAATGAGTCCTCGCAAATTAGTTTCAGTTTATATTTATTTGCCGTTTGGAGTAAAACTATAATAAAAATACCCATTGTTTTTATTATTGTTACCCCATTTATTATAGCCTCCAGTTAACATTAGTTGATTAGAAATTATTGGTCCACCGCTTCCAATGCCTTCACACAAAGCTATTTTATGTTGAACGTTTCCGGTTTTTGCGTCAATAAACCATAATTGACCTGTCGCAAACCCAATTGTAATTATATCTCCATAAGCAGAAATTGCGCCATTCGAAAAATTTGGCGGGTAACCGGAAACGCCCACTTTTTCACCACTATTAACACCAAACCGCGTTAATGGTGTTTGCCATAGCATAATTTTATCATAATTATCTTCTCCATTTTCATCGTGCTCTACACCTATTGCGTCCAAATCGTAACAAGTCAAAAACCCAGTATCTGGTTCGCAAAATCTATCAAACCCGCGCGCCTTTGGTAAAAAAATTCGCCTTGCTGCGCCCTGATAGCTATTTATCGTATTTATTGTGCTTGCTTCCCCAGCATCATGAACTATAATTATATTTCGTTTGGTGCTAGTTTTCATAACTACTAGTCCTCCAATAGTTCCTTGTATTTGATCTAAAAAACAGTTAAGGAAAACGTGTTCTTTTCCGTATAATAATGGCGGTGTGCACTGTTTAATGCCACCCGTACAATCTATGTCACCCACAATAGAGGGTATTATTTGTGTGGCAGCATCTGGGTCCAAAACTACGACTTGCCCTTTATTATATGCGACTAAACGTCTCTTATTTTGTCCAATAGTGATTAATGACACTCCTAGCGTATCATTATTTAATTGAATCCCGCCATTTGAAAAGAATCCAGGATTTTGCAATAATCCAGACGAAAACTGTAAATTAGCCTCTATTGACCAAATCCCGCCACAAATAATACGATAAAACCATTTTAATTCGGCTTTCCCTTCCTTTTTAATGTATGGATTTATAGCAATTATTCCACAATCTAAAAGGCGATTACCGCGTTCACTAATAGGAATATCTCGTAGTGCTTTATCAGTTTTATTAAATGTATGCTGAGCCTGAAAAAAATCCTTCACTTCTTTATTTGCGCCTTGAATATCCATATATTGTTTATAAGTTAAACTAGGCGAAGCAGGATCTAAATACTCAACTACAGGAACAACTGGTTTTTCGACTAACTTACTACCAAAATTCGCATTAGCTTGTGCTATATTTTGAATATTTGCACTAATCGTATTACCATTCGCATCTCTTAAAAAACGTTCGTATTGTGGATAATTATAAGCATTTCCTGTTGGAATATATATGAAATGTTTAATATCATCATAACAAGGCGACCCCCAAATTCCTGCTCCATAATGACTTGCCGCATTGGCTATAATATTTCCGGGGCAGGTAGATAACATCATAGGAATTGTGAAATTTTTATACACATTTAATTTAATAGGCTGACCTTCTATCTGCTTCCCGGTTACTTGAATCGTTTCATTAGTATCTAATAGTGTTAATGTATACGTTTGATTTACATCAAAAACATCATCATTGTTAAAGGTTATATATCCCGGTTTTGCGTGTTGTTTATAATAGTTTCGTTTTTCTTCTGACGTAGTAAAACTAATAGAAAACCCAGTTTTAAAATCGTAACTTCCTAGAAAAAAATTCTTCCCAGCACTAGAATATGTATTAGTTGTTGTAAACTTAAAACCGTTATTTAAAGGGATCCATATATACGGATCGGCAACGGTAGGAGCAAACCATTCTGTAGGCAGAGTATCCCCGATTTTAAGCGGTTTTGGAGCCGTTGAAAAGGTCCAAATTGGTTCCCATTGAGACCCCTTGTCTAAATAAGCAAAAACTTCTCCGCTTGAATTATAATAATCTTTGAACCGAATTAGTCGCTCTGTATCTGAGTTTGTATCTGTTGTATACACATAAGTTGAGTTGCCCGTGCTCATTGCTAATACCAATGGATACTTTTTAAAATCAGCATCAATATTAACATCTGTATTACCACTCAATGGTGGAATGACTAATACCTCCCGCATTTCTCTCGACTTGAAAGGGGTCTTTAATTTGATACCATTCACCTCTGTAATTATTTTATTGAAATCTTCTGGTATTTGTTGATAGTGAATCAATGATAAGTCATTTTTATTTATTTTATAAATAGATGAATATTTAGTGTCTTGACCTGTAACATATATAAAATTTCCAAATAAAAATAAGGGTCCTCTTGTTGACGCATCCCCTGTGTCGAATATAGTATTAACTATTGGTTTATTTGGTTTTCCAGTAATGTCAGAACAAGACCTATAATGTTCTACAATACCTGTCTCGCGGTTAACCTTTATTATATAAGCCTCGTTTCCGTAAGACTGTAGATCTTGGCCACCCAAAATCCCAACTTGACTAATACCTAAGTAAGTAGCGATATTAGTTATAATCACATTGTAATAATATTTATGATCGCACACGCCATGATATGTCAAAGATATTCCTGACAACTGTATTCCGTTTAATGTCATAGGAAGTTTAACTTGTTGGTTACACGCAATGCTTAAACAATTTTCGGCTTTTACATTTAACATTGAATTTTGTTCAATAAAACGTGTATTTTGTAAATTTCCGCCAAAATTTTCCCATCTATTTGACGGTTCATCTTTTGCGTTATAAAAAAAACTTTTGTCTGTATTGCTTATGTTTGCAGGATACAGAGTAACATTAGTTGAGGGTATAGATATAGATGGTGCTGGTTGTATATTCTTTGTGGGTTGATTTCTAGGTTGCTTTATAGGTTGTGGCAAATTATTTCGCCTTGCGTATTTCGAAACCCACGATGCCATCGCTCCCGAAGCGCTATCTAAACTTTTGAATCCCATATTATAAGTATTTATAATATAGTTACATTGTTGAATATAAATGAAAATAATTATTTTTATGTAGATAGAAATATTTATAATTTCTGCTAAACTATGCGGTTATAACATTACGCTTTAATGAATGTATCTATGTCGCTAATCCAGTTGTCCAAGTGTTGCTTGTCTTCATAAATATCAACATTGCCATTCAAAATTAATTGGTCGCCGCAAACACACTCGCTAGATGTGGTATCTAACATATTATCGTGATATCTAGAGCAATTTTGTAAATATTCTAATGGGATATTGGCTTCTCCATCGCGCGATCGCTTTGCGATTCTTCGGTGACATTGTTCCGGATCGGTCTTAACATATACGACCTTATGGACTGGGAATTCGTCCAGAAATGTATCAAACCAATTTAAATAGATGCGGTAGTTGATCGGTTCAATTTTTTTATCATCGTAAAGCATCTTTGCGAATACTAATTTATCAGTAAATAGACTGCGCTCGGTTATGAGAATAACCTTTTTTGCGGGTGCTTGTGAATTCAGGCGAGCTGTAAATATGTCGCGAAGTGCGCACCGAAGAACCTTCAATCTAGAAACATATGCCATCATTTGAAACGAAAACGAGTATTTTTCTTGGTCAGCATAAAATTTCTCTAAAATTGTTACCCCATTTTCATCTGTAATTTTCTCCCACTCATCAACAGGTTCGTTTAAGAATACAATATCAGCATCCTCCTTATAGATTTCACGTAGATTTGCGAGCAAGGTCGACTTACCCGACCCAATGTTGCCCTCAATGGAAACGATAGTATAGGCGCTAGATTGCATTCTGTGTATAACGATATATAGTTTATTTGTTTAATATTTATTTTGTTTCATTTTTATTTTCATTTAAAAAAAAATTGAATTTAAAAACGTGCCTGCCATATTCATTACTCTTAAACGAACACTTACCAGAAATGGATCTAAAGCAAAGAAAACTAAACAAGTCCGAGTGGACCTCGATTGAGGTGCCCGTTTCAACATCTGAAATAGCTATTTTAAATTTAATTATGGAGGGATACAGCGACGTTAATTATAAGATTAATAACGCGACCTCTATACTTGCGTATTTAAAGCTAGAGGCTTCCGATAAAATGGAAGATTACCTTTATGCTAAATATTTGCGCGCCAGTGGTGATAAAATTGAGGAGGGATTAGCCCAGGCTGACGCCACATATAAAAAAATGAAGGTGTCGGGGGATATAAAAATAAATTCGGGTCAAAAACTTCGATTAGATAGATATGATGAACCTACAATCCGAACACACGATCTGTATGAATTTACACTGTTAACTCATATGGAAAATATCATACATAATAGGAAGATTGGGAACAAGAAGCTTTTCCATTTCTACTATTTTACAGTGTATAAACTTAATAGAAATAGTGTTGCCAAAGTAAATGTTCTTGTGAAAGAACTAGTAAATCGGGTTTTAAAAATATTTGAGAATGATATAAATTTGTCGGTCATTATCGAGAATGCGGTCGACTTTGTTGAGAAAAATGATAGTCTCTTGAAATATGGCGATTTAGTGTTATATGAGCACCAGAAAGATATATTTACGGCGTGTAAGCAGCCCAACCCCAAGTTGATATTATATATGGCTCCTACGGGAACAGGAAAAACACTTACGCCAATTGCGCTGTCTCAGCAAAAAAAAATAATATTCGTTTGCGCGGCAAGACACGTCGGGCTTGCGTTGGCTAGAGCGGCGATTTCCGTTAAGAAAAAGATTGCGTTTGCGTTTGGCTGCGCGAGTGCGGACGATATTCGATTACACTATTTCGCTGCAAAGGAATATACTATAAATAGGAGGACCGGTGGAATCGGAAAGGTGGACAATAGCGTTGGTACCGAGGTTGAAATTATGATCTGTGATATCAAGTCGTATTTGCCGGCAATGTATTATATGCTTGCTTTCTTCGAAGCACAGGACATCATCATGTATTGGGACGAGCCGACGATTACATTGGACTATTCTGAGCACGAATTTCATTCAACGATCCGAAAAATTTGGAAGAAGAATTGTATTCCAAATGTCGTATTGTCGTCTGCTACATTGCCGAAGCAAAATGAGCTTTGTGAAACAATTCCCGACTTCTTAAACAAGTTTCAGGGCGCCGAAATTTGTAACATTGTTAGCCACGACTGTAAAAAGTCGATTCCTATTATTAATAAGGACGGTCTTGTGGTATTGCCGCACTATTTGTATGAGGATTACAATAAAACGTTAGCCGTTGCCAAACATTGTAACGATTATTTGACGCTTTTAAGGTATTTTGACTTGGCCGGAGTAGTCGAATTCATTACCTATGTAAACAATAATGGCTTTGGGGGAGCAAAAACGCGTCTAGAAAGACATTTTGATACATTAGATGATGTAAATATGAAAAATATTAAAACCTATTATATTCAGTTGCTTCAAAATATAACGCCTGACAAATGGACAAATATATATTCGCATCTACTCGGCGCCAGACGTCCGCGAATATTAGAAAACGCGAGCGTGGATTCTAAAGGCTCAAAATTATTGACCAAGAGCAATAGTTTTGGTCCAACTCACAGTTCTACCGGATTGGCAGGAACCCCGATTACTCGATTAGTTAGCGAACCAGTAGTAGGCAAGAGCGATCTGTTGTCTAAAACTAAACCAGTCAGCACGCCGCCAGTCGGAACATCTGGTGTTTATGTTACTACAAAGGATGCGCATACTCTAACAGATGGACCAACAATCTTTATATCAAATGACATTGAAAAAATCGCGAAATTTTGTATTCAACAAGCAAATATTCCTGCTTCAGTGATGGACGATATCATGAAGAAAATCGAATATAACAATGTTATTAACAAGCGACTACACGAGCTCGAATCAGAAACGGAAGTTATTCGAGAGGCTGCTGATAAACAGGTTAAAAATGCGGTGTCGGGATTTCACGGAAGCCAAAAGGTCGCGGGTAGAAATAAGTCGAGTAAGGATCCTAAGAAGTTGAGCAAGGACGTTCCTCCCGAATTTGAAAATAAGGCGGGGCTTTCTAAATTGACAGACCAAATCAACACGTTTAGAAACATGATCAAGTCGGCCACATTGAATGATGCGTTTGTTCCCAATCGAAGAATGCATCTAGATCGATGGGCGGAAGGTATTGATACAAGTGGCGCTTTTACTAGCAATATAGACGAACACGTCGTATCTGATATAATGGCACTGAATGGGGTTGAAAATACGTGGAAGGTCCTATTAATGATGGGTATTGGCGTGTTTATTAATCACGAAAATATAACTTACACCGAAATTATGAAACGACTCGCAGATGAACAAAAATTATATATGATTATCGCTTCAAGCGACTATATTTACGGAACCAATTATCAGTTCTGTCACGGCTTCCTAAGCAAGGATTTAAATCTTACACAGGAGAAGCTTATTCAAGCTATGGGAAGAATTGGAAGAAATAATATCCAGCAAACTTATACGGTGAGATTCCGCGACGATGAACAGATTATGAAGCTGTTTACATCTGAGACGGATAAACCAGAAATTATAAATATGAATCGATTATTTAATACTCGCAAGGTTGTATGGCAAAATGATATGTATGTTGAAATTGCCGATGATCTGGAGGACGACGCGGGGGTAGACCCGGAAACATCTGATGCTCAATCAGAAGAATAAACACGAATAAAATAAAAATAAGAAAAATAAAAAAATAAAAATACAGTTATGTAAATTTGTATATTTTTATTTTTTATGTAATAATTTATTTTTATTTTTATTTTAAGCGAGACCTACCCACGAGTTGGCATCTGCTGTGGTCGAAAGCCTTCTAATATAAAAGGCTGTGTTTTTGACGCGACTTCCATATTTCTCTCTTAATTTACTATCAGAAGGCTCTATAGCAGGGGCGCGTTCCGAAATGCGCCCAACTATGTTATCAGACTGCCCAGCCTCTACAACTTCAATATCTTCATCGTTTCTCAAATGAAAATCAATTCGCGCCTGTAATTTTACCTCCTCAATAAATGTATTTATAGAAATCTCCGGATCAAATCTATAATATTTGAAGTTAACTGTGTAAACCTCCTTAAAATAAAACTCGTAATAATTCGGATCGTTCGACATTGTATTTGTATTGTAGTATGATTTAAGTTATTTAAATTAGAATCCTTTCAATTTTAATTTAAATGTAAAGACAACATAATTCCGTGCGATGTATTTGCTGTTTTTGGATTTGTTTATTGTGTAACAGCATTTATTTATTTAGAAATAATGTTAATATATTATATATTACCGATGGCTGCGGAATTTCCAACTAATCCACTTGACATGCGCAATTTATGTGTGAGAAATAATATAGACATTTATTTATTACGGTACCAAACTCCGGCGGAAATAATAGCCACAATCACTGCTTTAATCACCCCGGTTTACGCACAACTGAATCAGGCGTATTTCAGTACCTCTAACGGACTAATCGGCCTAGGATATTTTAAATTATCATACGAGTCCAAAAGGCAGAAGAAGG
>Ga0247722_10000454_pt1 | contig 25288 bp, 44 predicted proteins | sample MSEWelMarce3H_FC_FD_189094 | JGI IMG/M metagenome (GOLD analysis project Ga0247722, IMG submission 189094) | Subsurface sediment microbial communities from gas well in West Virginia, United States - MSEEL Well Study Marcellus 3H_FC | ecosystem: Environmental > Terrestrial > Deep subsurface >... | reverse complement strand
TACAACCGATTACTTGAATTTTATCGCTCTAATAAGTAATTGATTATCAACTAAAAGTAAAAAAGAATGTAAAATAAATTACACTTATTGTGTTTATATGTAATTAATATTGTATATTTGTAAGACAGAAACGATAAATAAATAGAAATTATGAAAGCAACAGCAAACAAATCGGCAAGAACATACACTTTACGTGTAGATGGTAACAAATACCGCACAATTAGAATGAGCAAACAAGAATTTGATAGTGCTTATTATTGGAGCGAAAATGATTGGAAGCAATTTTTGAAAACTGATGAATATTTTAAAGTTAAATAATATGATTGAAGTATTAGTAGGTTACATCTTAATGCGAGTGTGTATGAAGATTGACGAAGTGATTAAGTATGAAATGAAAGTTAAAAAGAACTTAGAAAATGGTAAAAAGTTATTTATTGATGATAGACCTAAATATATTAACGTATGAAAGATTACTTTGATATAAACATTCCAATCATATACGAATGGAAAATGATGCGTAGAGTTGCAATAAATCGCTTACAAGCCACAGGAATGACCTTAAAAGATATTTCAGAGGTGTTGGGAATGAGTTACAAGAATACTTGGCAACAATCAAACAAGCACATCGACAAAGAAATTGATAGTATGTTTAATTTTTATTTCTCAAAGGGTAGATATCCGATTAGAGAAGGTAACAGAACAATTTGGAAAGTATGCAAATAAGAATTATAAAATGCGAGGACAAAACTAAGTGGTATTCCGATTTAGTAGGCTTAGAGTTCGAAGCTAAGAAAATAGATACGCACGGAAGGGCTGTTTTAATTTCAACTTCTAACAAACTTTTGATTAACAAGGGTGATTTTGAAAAGACTTCTTTCAGTTATACGTACAAAAAAGAAACGTACACACAAGATGAAAAGATGATTATTTTCGATATGTTGGCAAATAGTTACACTGTTGCTGATATTAGCGAAAAATTCGATTTAAAACTTGCTTATTGCTATTTATTGCGTGAGGAATGGAATAAGTTGAAAGGTGTACATTTAGGAGTTAAAACAGAGCCATATTACACGAATGAAGAGGAGGCAATGCAAGACTTTAAATGTAGTTACGAAGACCTTTCACCAATAGAAAAAAAAATGTATGACGGATTGTAGACTAAAAATAATTAGAGCGGTTAATTACTGCGACATGAAAAGAGAAGAATTGTTGAAAGAAGCAATTGAGAAAAGAGTAACGATAGGAGAAATTTACGTTGAACGATTAAAACAAATAGAAGATGAGAATAATGGAAAATGAAATTTGGAAAGATGTACCTAATTATGAAGGTTTATATCAAGTAAGCAATTTAGGTAGAGTTAAAAGTTTACCAAGAATTAGAAACCATATAAATAATACTTCTTATTATACTAAAGAAAAAATAGTAAATGGAAATATTGTTAGAGGGGGGTATTTAAGTTTTGGTCTTAATAAAAATAGTAAAATTAAACACTATCGCATACATCAAATTGTTGCAATGGCTTTTTTAGGTCATATCCCTGATGGTACTAGTGAAATAGTTGTGGACCATATAGATGATAATAGATTAAATAATAGTTTAGAAAATTTAAGATTGGTAACTCAACGTGAAAATACATCTAAACGAATTAGAGGGAAATCTAAATATTTAGGAGCTCATTGGCATTCTTTTCATAATAAATGGTTTTCTTCAATAGTTGTTAATAAGAAAAAAATTCATTTAGGATATTTCAAATGTGAATTATCAGCACATTTAGCATATGTAAATAAATTAAAAGAGGTATGCGTATAATAAGTAGTAAGGTTTGTTTCAGTTGCAAGAAAAATTACCCATTGATAATGTACCACATAAATAATTCAAAGTACCAACGTGAGGCAGATAAAGGGGTTGTAATCGAATGCAGAATATGTGGTTATAAAAGAGCTAAAAAGTTCGGAGGTTTAATGGTAAGAATAGAGGGAAAATTTACCTTTTTAGAAATGACAAAAAAAGAAAGAATAATTAATTTTTTTAAGAAATGAAAGTAAAAGTAGGAAAACACGAGATACAAGTTCAAGATAACTTGTTTGCTCAAAAAAAGGTTATGAACGCATATATTATGATGCAGATAGCTTTTGACGAAATAGAATGTTTAACCGACACAACACTCTTTAAAATGCAAAATAAGACGCGAATAGTTAACACGTTAAAATGGTTAGAAGGTGTTTGCACGGAAATGACAGGTGTTATGAACATTGAAGAAAATGCAGGATTAACAAAGTCAGTTGACCAAGTTAGGGAGTTGCTTAGAGCATTTGAGGTTAGTTACGATAAAAAACTTGAAGAATATGAAAGAGGAATATAAAAAACTTGAAGATATATATTCAATTAGTAACTTTGGCAATGTGCGAAATGATGCCACAGGCTACGTTTTAAAGCCTTTTATCAAAGGTCGTAAAGTGGTTGTTGGTTTATGGTTATATAACGCTTCACAATTAAAGCAATTTGGTATAGCTTTACAGGTAGCTAAATCTTTTATTGATCCAGCGGTTAAGAAAGTGGTAAGAATAGATAAGAATAAGTTTAATAATAGGTTGGATAATTTAAAAGTATATTTATGAAAGTGGGAGATAAATTATTATTGTTAGAGTTAGGAATAGACTACATGACAAAAGGTAAAATTTACACAATTAAAAGGACTGAAACCTTCGGAACTTCCAGATATTTCAGTGTTACAACGGATAACAACTTTGTGTGTTACTTTAACGAGAAAGAAATAGGTAAAAAATTTAAAGATATAAGTAATGGTTAGTTTAGGACAAAAATTAAAAGGTTGCCACAGCTCTGAAAACATAGGAGTGATTAAGGATGTAATTTACAAGGTAAAACAAGTAAACCGAGACGAATTACAATTCAGAGTAGAAGGTCTTACACATTGGTTTGATTTTAGCGATGTGCCTGGTGTATGGTTTGATGAGGTTAAAGAATTAAATAACACAATAAGAATTGGAGACAAAGTTAGAGGTTTAAAACTTACAGGACACGACCTATCAAACGAGACAGGAGTTGTAGAAAGAATACAAGAAGAGTGGGTAACTATTAAGTTTTCTAATAATATTGTATCTTATCCGTTGTATCTATTGATTGATAGAGATAAAAACGAATTAAATATATTTGACAAATGTTTAAATGAATGGGATGAAAATAATAAAGAATTAAACATACCTAAACATTATAATAATGACAAAGGCACTTTGTATAAGGTAGCACAAGAAAGGGGCTGGAATGCTTACCTATTCGATATTGTGAAACGATTAGAAAGAGCCAAGAAAAAAGGTGTGTTTATTGAGGATTTAGATAAGTCTATTGTAGTAATTGAATTGTGGAAAAAAGAAAATAATATTTAAGAGGATGAAAAAAGTTATATTAGTATTAGGATTAGCAACGTTATTTAGTTGCGAGAAAGAAAATCAAACGTGTGGAACTATCATTGATGACAATGTACACGATTACTCAATCACTATTCGCAAACGTGGTGGAAGGGTTGAAACACACGTGCTATATCCTGGTGATTGGATGAACGCTCACATAGGTCAAGAAATTTGTATTAATAAATAACAAGATAAAACAACAGTAAACCTACTCAAACGAGTGGGTTTTTTTGTGTAAAGTTGTGTGTGTAATGTTTACTTTACACACATTATCTAAAAGAATTAACACAAAATAATTGAAAATAAAAATTTTACACTGTACACTTTACACTTTTGCTAAAAAACTCAATGTTTATAAGGGTTTGAAGGTGTAAAGTTGATGTAAAAACATAGTGTACACTTTACACTACTTTACACTAAAACGCATTATTATTTAGAATTAATATAAATAACAATAGATTGTATCTAATTAAAGAAAATAAGTTATATTTGTATATCTGAAGTAACATCGAAATTACAAAAGACTTTTTTAAAACCCTTACAAAGGAACGCCTTTCGATGTGGCTACCTTCGTTTGGGTTTTTTCGTTTTGGCATAACGGAAAACAATATAGTAAACAACAAACATAAATAAATAACATCGTATGAAAAAAATGATTATCGCAGTTAGCCTATTGGTTATCTCAAGTTGCTCAAAGAAGGAGCAGCCATTAGTATTAAAAAATGTAGCCTATACAGCACACGTAACCAAGTTTGAAAATGGTACGACCTGGGTATATGTAGAACATCCTAACTTAAACAAGTAGCATTATGAAAAAAGATTATATAAAACAATGGGTTGAAAATGCCATTACAAGAACAAAAAACGTTAATTCTAATGCTCCAAGTTCTTATGGTTTAAAACATATTTGTGAAAGTTCAATCGGAGTTTATGTATCTAATCAAGAGATTATTGATGTAATGACTGAGTTAGGATTTAAAATGAAAAAAGATGGTGTTAATTATGATTTTAATATATCTAAGGTAGTTAACAAGGTAGTTTTTAATATAAAGCTGGCTAAAACATATAATGACGATAATAGAGTGTATCATAGAAGAAGTAAAACTATTGAATTATGATTACAAAAGACTACATAAAAAAATTAGGTTCGATAGGTTTTAGTATTATTCCTGTTGATGAAAAAAAAGTACCTATTGGTTCTTGGAAGCAATATCAAACAAGTAAAAGAACGAGTGATGAATTAGATTTTTTAAACTGCTCTAAATATGGACTTGTAACAGGTTTTAATGATTTAGAGGTAATAGATATAGATTTAAAAGTTTTAGGTACTGTAAGTGAGAAAAAAGAGTGGTGGGACGAATATCTCGCTTTTCTTTGCGACAACGTCGAGGATTTTATGGATAAAGTGGTAATATCTAAAACACAAAAGGGCGGTTATCATATTCTTTACAAGACTAAAACACAAAAGGGTAACACAAAGGTGGCTAAGTTAGAGGGTATGACTGAAGCTATAATAGAAACGAGAGGTTCAGGTGGTTATGTTGTTATTTACGATAATTTTTTAACTAAAAAAGAATATCATGAAATTGATTATATATCAGAAGATGAAAGAGATATAATATGGTCAATATCTAAAACTTACGACTATAAAAATCCTGAGACAGCTAAAATTGAAATAAAGAATGAATTTACAATAAGTGAGGTAACACCATGGGACGATTATAATTCAAAACATAGTTGTTTAGATCTAATCTCTAATGATTTTACAATAGTAAAAAACACCTCTAAAAGCTATGTTATAAAAAGGTATGGAGCAGAAAGCCCACATTCAGGATATATATTCAAAGATAGTGGGTGTATGTTTCTTTTTTCAACAGGTACAATTTACCCAAACGAAAAACTATTAAGTCCTTTTACGATGTATGCTTATAAAAATCATAATGGTGATTTTAATAAGGCAGCAAGTGAATTATATACAAATGGTTATGGTAGTAGACAGGTAAAAAAAATAGAGATAGTTAAAAACGAGCCTATTATTAGATCAAGTTTCCCGTTAGATATTTTTCCTATTGAGATTCAACACTTTATAACTGAAAGTTCAAACACATTAGGTTTATCTATTGATTATATGGGATGTTCATTTATGTGGATGTTATCTCTAATTATTGGTAATACTATGGTTATGGAAGTAAAGCCAGGATGGAGGGAGGTTTGTAGTTTATGGATTGCATTGGTAGGTAAACCAGGTATAGGTAAAACACCTTCTATTCAACAAATGATTTCACCTCTAAGAAGTTTAAATGTAAAAGAGCAAAAAGATTATCAAAAGCAATACCAAAAATGGTTGGAATATGAAGCGAAAGATAAAAAGGAAAAAGAAAGAAGCGAAGAAATAAAGAAACCTAAAAACAAACAATTTATCGTAGGTGATATTACTATTGAAGCCTTAGTTGATTTACACGAAGAAAACCCAAATGCTGTTGGAATATTTAAAGACGAATTAGCAGGATGGTTTAAAGATATGAATAAATACCGAGCAGGTTCAGATTTAGAGTTTTGGCTATCCTCTTGGAGTGGATCACCTATTTCATTAAACAGAAAGACAACAAAAAACGCATTTGTAGATAAACCATTCATTCCTGTTATTGGAGGTATTCAACCAAGTATCTTCGAGGATTTTAGTAATGGTGTAAACAAAGAGAATGGTTTTGTAGATAGGATTTTGATATGTTATCCTGATTTAAAAGTTAATAAATACAATAATAACTACATAAGCCCTGAAGCCATACAATGGTATGGTGATTTTGTTATAAATATGAAGCAAACAATAACAAGAGAGTTTTTAAGAATGGATGAAAATGATGAGATAGTACCACACGTTATTAAATTCAATGATGAAAGCGAAAGAGAATGGGTGCGAATTCATGATAAAATAACTAATATGCAAAATTCAGACGATGAAAATGAGTATATGAAATCAATGCTGCCAAAACAAAAGACTTATATTCCAAGATTTGCATTATTGTTAAATACTTTATGGAGTGTAACAGATACTTCATATCCTTACCAGCAGGTTAAAAAAGAATCTATATTGAGAGCTGAAAGATTATCAGAGTATTTTATAAATATGGCTAAGTTAGTAAAACAAGATGCAAGGCAAAAAACAGATTTAAAGAATATATCTAAGGATAAAGTAAACGTTTTTGACAAATTTAAAGCTATGTATGAAGCCGATAAAAAATTAAATAAAAGTGTTGCAGCTGAAATGTTAGATGTTTCGAGAACAACTATTTATGGCTGGGTAAAAACAATAGAAAAATGATTTTAAGGGATTACCAAATAGATATATCTCAAAAGGCTTGTGATATACTCAAAGAAAAGCATATAGTTTATTTAGCTATGCAAGTTAGAACAGGAAAAACGTTAACAGCACTAAACACAGCAATGTTGTTTGGTGCTAACAACGTATTATTTTTAACTAAAAAAAAGGCAATAGACTCAATAATTAAAGATTATAAAGAGTTTGGTTACAATTTCAATTTAAACGTTATTAACGATGAACAAATCGAAAAATTAGATACTAACTATGATTTAATTATACACGATGAACACCATAGATTTGGAGCTTTTCCAAAGCCTTCTAAAAGGGTACAGCTATTTAATAAGATGTACGGAAACAAACCTATGATTTTTTTAAGTGGTACACCAGCAGCAGAATCATATTCTCAAATGTATCACCAATTTTGGGTAAGTCATTACTCTCCATTCAAAGAAAATACATTTTATAAATGGGCAAATACATACGTTAAGATTAAACCAAAGCATTTAGGCTATTCAGTAGTTAATGATTATTCAGGAGCAAATGTTGATTTAATTGATAAGGTTATTAATCCATATGTTTTGAAGTACACGCAAGAAGAAAGCGGTTTTCAATCAAAGGTTAACGAACATATACTTTATTTTCCTTCCTGTTGTGAAAGGTATAGTATTGAATTAGAGAAAAATTTAATCATTCAAGGTAAAGACGAAGTTATATTAGGAGATACAGGAGCTAAATTAATGAGTAAAATTCATCAATTAGAAAGTGGCACTATTAAATTCGAAAGTGGTAACACTATGACTTTGGATAAATCAAAAGCTGAATTTATACTTGATTACTTTAAAGGTAAAAAAATAGCAATATTCTATTATTATATTGAGGAATTAGAGTTATTACAATCTGTTTTTTTGAATAATACGCTGGATTTAAACGAATTTAACACAACAGATAAGGTTTATATCGGTCAACAATATTCGAATGCATTAGGTGTAAACTTATCAAAAGCGGATTGCTTAGTATTCTACAATTTTGGATTCAGTGGCACGAATTATATTCAATCAATTGATAGGTTAACGACCAAAGAAAGGATGGTAAACGATGTTTATTTTGTGTATGGTAAGAAATCACTAACCGAACGTGTACACAATGTAGTAAAAAAGAAAAAAAACTTTACAAGTAAAATGTATGAGAGAATCAGAGATACAAAGTAAGTGTATTAATTACCTTAAAAAAGAAGGCTGGTATTGTTTAAAAGTAATTAGATGCAATGTTAATGGATATCCTGACCTAACTATTTTCAAAAATGGTCAAACTATTTTCATTGAGTTTAAAACAGAAATAGGCAAACAAAGTAAGTTGCAAGAGTATCAACAACATCTAATTGAAACACAAGGATTCAAGTATTATGTTGTGCGTTCACTCGATGAATTAAAATTATTATTAAAATAAATTACATTTAGTTTGTATAAGTGTAATTTATGTGTATCTTTGTAGAAACAAATACGAAAAGATATGGAAACTTTAAATGACATCTTAGAAAGCAAAGAATTTAACGAAATGTTTGATTTTGAAAACGAAAAAAAAGAAGTAGAGGTAGCTGGTTGGAACTACTCAGAGTTAGGAAATTTTGGACAACAATTAGGAAATTTAATCAAATAATATAACAAGGGGTGCGACTTGGTTAACGCACATTTTAAATCAAAAGTTATGAGCAAAATTTATCAAAAGTTATTAGAAGCTAAGAAGCAAATCGGAAAGGTTAAAAAGACCATGAAGAATAGCCACTTTAAAAACACGTATGCCGACATTAATGCACTTATCGAAGTAGTTGAGCCAGTGTTGTTAGAGAATGGATTACTACTATTACAACCGATTATTAATGGCAGGTTGGTTACTCAAATAATCGATGTTGAAACAGGTGAGAAAATCGAAAGTATTTTAGAATTAGATGGTAGTTTAAATCCACAGCAAAGAGGTTCTCAAATAACTTATTACAGACGTTATAGTTTGCAGAGTGCTTTAAGTTTGGAAGTTGTTGATGACGACGGGAATACTGCAAGTCAAAACATCACTAAGGTAAAACCAACACTTTCAGACAAAGCATTTAGTTCAGCAATCGAGCGTATGATTAATGGAGAAGTTGAGTTATATGCTAAATTAAAAGATAGCTATACTTTAACACCACAACAAGAGTTAGAAATCAAAGAAGTGTTAGGATGAGAAACGAAGACTTATATAACGAAGTAAGCGAACAAGAACAGGCACATATAGAGTGTGCCTTATTAGAAGAAATACTAATCAATTTAAATAAATAGTTATGCAAGAGTTACCAATTAGACTTATTGACCGATGGTTAGAAATGATTGAAAATAAAGAGTTACACAGCTTATCAGAAGAAAACGTAGTACATATGTTGACAACGTTAAAAAAAGTAATAATCGAAGAAAATCAAAAGTAATGGAAAAGAGTTTATATATAATCAAAGAGGAATATTTAGATCTAATTTCTCAAATAGAACAAGCAGAAGGAGAACTAACTACTGAGTTAGAAAGTGCTTTAACAATCAATAAATCAGAGTTAGAAGTAAAATCGATAGCTTATGTTGAAGTTATTAAGCAAAGAGAGTCTTTTAACGCGAGAATAGATGAAGAAATTAAGCGTTTACAAGCTATTAAGAAAGCAAATGATAGTCTTGTATTAAGGCTTAAAAACAATCTCTTAAATGCGGTTAATATGTTTGGTAATTTTGAAGCTGGATTTTTGAAATTAAGTACAAGAAAATCAAAGTCAGTAGAAGTAACTATTGATACAAACGATTTGCCAAAGGAATTTAAAAGCATTAAGGTAACTGAATCACCTGACAAAACTGCAATAAAGAAAGCAATCGAAAGCGGTCAAGAAATCGAAGGTTGCAGAATAGTTGAAAATATTAATTTAGCGATAAAATGAAAACAACGATAATAATAAGAGGTCAAGTATATGGTGAAAATTATACTATTTACCGAGATAAAAAACAAATATTAGAACACTATGAATACTATAAACTAAAACAAGGCTCTTTAAATTTGTTAGGTTATTTACGAGACCAAAAAATGCTTTTTGAACGTGAGCATAAAGCTAAAATTGACCGACAAAAATATAAGGAAAAATTAACCAAAACATTGTTTGAATTAAAAGACGAGTTCAACTATATGTCAGAAAAAGACATATATAATGTAAGTAAAAAAGTAGTAAGTGAAATATTAAATTATCAACAAGATGAAAGAAACTAAAATAAAATCGGTGTTAGAACACTTGAAAACAAAAGGTAACATTTCACCTTTGGAAGCAATCCACCAATACAACGCAACTCGATTGAGTAGTATTATATTTGACTTAAAAAGAAAAGGATATAACATACATACGATAATTGAAGAGTATAAAGGCAGTCGCTTCGCAAGGTATTTTTTAACTAAAGAATTATGAAGATAGCAATAGGAATAATGTGCATATGGTGTTTAAGTTCATTCTATGAGAGTACTTGGTATAACTTAGAAGGTAACATCACTAAGAGCGGAGAGGTTTTTAAAAGCAATAAAATGACCGCAGCAAGTAACAAGTTCCCAATAGGTGCAATATTGAAAGTAACTAATAAGGATAACAAGAAGTCGGTAATAGTTCGTATCAATGATTGTGGAAAAATGCCAATGCACGTTATCGACCTTAGTAAAGGTGCATTTAGTAAAATAGCTAACTTAGACGAAGGCAGGATAAATGTTAAAGTAAATATAATAAAATGGAAAAATTAATTCTCGATTGGGCTGACGCTCGAAACTTACTGAAGTACGATAATAGATATACTCAGTATTTAAAATTCATAGAAGAAGCTGGAGAACTTTCTAAGGCTATGCTTGAAAACGATAAAGTAGAGATAAAAGATGCATTAGGTGATTGTGTGATAACATTAGTTATATTAGCAGCTCAACTTGGGTATTCCTTAGAAGCATGTACAGAGATAGCATACAACGAAATTAAAAATAGAAAAGGTGAAACAAAAAACGGAACGTTTATACGTGAAAAATAGGAAATCTAAGGCAGAATTATTGTACCTTAGACACAAATTAAGAGGGGGTAAATGTACCTTTCGAGCGTTTAAAAACAAACTTAAAAATCAAGCAAATGACGACAACAACTGAAACGATTAAAGAAAAACTTCAACGACAAATTGAAGAACTTAAAACACAATTAACAGGAAATCTGTTCGATGATATGGAACTACACAACCAAATCTATGAGCTAAAGAAGTTAATCAATCCTGAGATGGTAAACAACCCAGAACAAGACCTTGACGAATGTGAAGCCTGCGGTAGTTAATAGCTTATAACGGTTTGCGTGTAAATGTCAGTTGCGAATTTAAAAACTAAAATTATGATAACAGCAGAAGAATTTTTCAGAAACAAAATTAAAGAGTTGCACCCAAATAAGGAGGTGGTAACATTGAGTCAAGAACTAATAACAGCAGAGCAAGGGCTTCGTTGGGCGCACGAATTTAAGCAATTGCATTTACACGCTGTTATGGGAAGTTTTGACCACAAAAACATTGAAAGAATAAGGAAAAGTGAGAGTGACGCAGAGGCTCGTAGGTATATTGGACAGCATATTCAAAATTTACCATAACTACCATATAAGCGCTCGTTTTAATGGCGCTTATGAAATGTTATAAGTATTAAATAAATAAATAATCTAAAAATAAATAAGATGAGTACAGAAGTAAAAGGAATGATTAAAGCAATCAAACCAACGCAAGTAATTAGCGAAAAATATAAGAAAAGAGAATTTGTATTAACAACAGAAGATAAGTTCCCACAAGATATATTATTCCAGCTTTCACAAGATAATTGCGAATTAGTAGACATTTTTAAACAAGGGGATAAAGTAGCACTTGCATATAATTTAAGAGGTAAGGAATGGGTAAACCCACAAGGTGAAACGAAATACTTTAATACATTAGAGGTATGGAGAATGAATTACCAAGATGAAACAATAGCTACTAAACAAGCACCAGCACAAGTAGAAAGTAAAGAAGTAGTTGATGATTTACCATTTTAATTACTATATTTGTAAGCCAAGTTAAAAGAAAAGGGAGTAGTCGGTCAATCGAGATGTTGCTCCCTTATTAATTCAAATCAAAATGACAAATCAAATTATAATATACTCATTCGTAATTATCCTACTTCACCAAGAACTAAACATAGGTTACTACCTTAGAAAGTGGACAGGACAACGAATAAGTAAACCGATTAAAGTATTAGACTGCCTTCCGTGTTTCTCATTTTGGATCACATTAATAGGCACATTATTAACAACACAAAACTTCTATATTCCTATGGGAGTTTTTTTAATTTTTAAAGTATATGATTCTATCAAAGGAAGCTTTTGATTCTTTCGAGAAAGTAAAGCAAACGATAATAGACCGCAAGGTAAAAACAACAGATAGCGAAATGCTACTTCTTAACGAAGTCTATGCAGAAATAACAGGTAAGCCAATAAACAAAGGTTGCACAGGTTGTATGATAACAGCCTACCAAATCCTTAACAATTGGTTTGAACAATTCTATGTAAGCCAACCGAAAGAAGTAGAGGTAAAGAAAACGAGAGTAAGAAAACCAAAAGCATAAGGTTATGAATGCTAAATCAAACGACTTCATACAATCAATAGAGAAACACGCAGATGTGTATATAAGTGAATGCTTATCAAACACGAAAGAAGTAGTTTCAGGAAGCGGTAAAGTAATAGAGGTTAGAGATAGGCATATTCCTACAATAGAATATTTTCTTAATATATGGTTGCCTTTATTGAAACTCGACACAATGGCAAAGTCTACATTTTACGAATGGTTAAAGTCAGAAGATGAAACTAAATCGAACACTATAAAAAGTATTAACGATAAATTTAAGGCTTTAGCAACCGATATAGTAGCGAATGAAGGCAAAGGTATATTCTATGCTAAAAATCGTTTAGGAATGCATGACAAACAACATATTGAGAATAAGAATGTAGAAAAATTCGACTTCGATGTCAACGATTAAAGGTTACAAACCACACGAAAAACAATTACTTATTCATAACTCAATTAACAAAGAGAGTTACAAATATTATATCCTAAACATAGGTAGGCAGTTTGGCAAAACAATGCTTGGTATTAATCAAATGCTTTACTGGGCTATCAATCATAAAGGTTGCTCTATTGCGTGGGTTACACCTATTTATAAGCAAGGAAAGAAAGTGTTTGATGAGTTGGAAGCGGTGACGAAAAATAGTGGCTTATTCGAGTATAATAGAAGTGATTTAACGATTAGTGGTTTTGGTTCTAAGATTCAATTTTTTAGTGGTGAAAGACCCGACAACATTCGAGGTAATACATTCGACTATCTTATCATAGATGAGACAGCATTCACACGCTCAGAGTTATGGAGCGAAGTGCTAAGTGCAACTGTCTTAGTTAAGGGTAAGAAGGTAATATTTATTAGTACTCCAAAAGGTAAAAATCATTTTTATCAACTATCGATGCAGCATAACTACGATGAAAGATACAAATACTTTCAGTTTACAAGTTATGACAACCCTATGATTGATAAGGCGGATTTGGACGAAAGAAAACGTAGTTTACCTGATCATATATTCAGACAGGAATACTTGGCAGAATTTATAGATAATGCAAGTGGTTTATTCAAACACGTTGACCAAGCTATTAAACAACCAACAGAGAATAACACTCAACTATATGCAGGTTTAGATATAGGTAGAGCGGACGATTACACTGTACTTTCAATAGTCAACAAATATAATCAAATGGTTTATGTTGAACGTTGGAGGCACGACGAATGGAACACTATCATAGACAAAGTAGCAAACAAAATTAAAGAGTATAGAGCACAAACTTTTGTCGAGGTGAATAACCAAGGGGACGTTTTCTTTGAGATGCTGCAAAACAAGTGTTACGAATACGTACATCCATTTGTAACAAGCGTATCAACTAAGCCGATAATGATTGAAGATTTAGCGGTATTATTTGAGAGCAAAGAAATAAGCATATTAAACGAGAATTGGCTTGTAGATGAATTAAACGCATTTACTTATATTTACAACGAGAAAACTCGTAGAGTACAATATGGTGCGCCACAAGGTGTACACGATGATGGAGTGATGAGTTTAGCACTTGCAATACAATCAGTAAAGAAAAATAGTAGAAATGGGTACTTCGAAGTATATTAAGGTTACAGCACCTAAGACGATTAATGATTTAAGAATTAGACACGTTGAAGTGTTGACGAATCCAAAGTTTCAAAACAAGTTTGATATTGAACTTATGATTGAGTTTGTATCTCTTATCACAGGTGCGAAATTAAGCGATTTAAGAAAGGCATATATCTCAAACATAGAAGATGTGTATAAGCACTGCATAACGTTGTTTAACGACTACAAACCTATGAAGCCGAAAGAACAAATAATTGTTAATGGTCAATTATTCGATTTGGTAAATCCTTCAAAAGTTGGTATAGGTTGGCATATAGATGTGAGTAATTCAGACTTTACAAAACAGCCTGAAAAATTGGTCGCAATGATGTACGTTGAACACGGTACTACATATGGTGAGCTTGACGAAAATAAGAATATGAAACACCCTAATAGTGTACGTATGGAGTTGTTTAAAGAACATTTGCCACTACCTATATACCTTAATTGCGTAGATTTTTTTTTGCGACAATCACTCAAATCAATGAGCAAATTCATGGAAAGCAGAATAAAGAGAGTGAGGATAAAGGGAACACTAAGCAATCTTATGTTTGGGAGCAATTAATCCACTACTTATCAAAAGAATTTAGTGTAAGTTGGGAGGAAGTTACAAGCTGGAACATTTTCACGTTCAATCATAGACTTAAATTTATTAACTTTACAAAAGAGAAAGAAATTAATACCATACAGCGTGTCAATCGAAAGTGATTTAATAGATAGTTTAGATAGTGGAAGGGCTGAGAGTATATTAAAAAATACTTCTGACAATCCTTTGACTGAACTTTTATTGAGGCTTACAAATGAAATCATTGAGGAATTAAGGGAACAATTACTTGTACCTAATTCAGAAGGTCATAAAGCTTATGCGAGTGGTGAGTTAGCCAAATCTTTTCAACCTACCAAACTAAGCCCTGAGTTAATCGAAACATATGCAGCACCGCATTGGAAATATATTAACTATGGTGTTAATGGTATTAAAGTCAATCGAGGTGCTCCAACACATGGTAAAGCACCTAAAGGTAATATGACGTTTTACGAGTCAATACGTAAATGGATTTATGATAAAGGTATCACACCGAATGAAGAAGGTGTAACACGTGAGCAATTAGCTGGAATGATAGTAAACCATGTTAGAATGACAGGTATAGAAGCTACTCACTTTGCAGATAAAGTTCTGAATAGAGAAAAAAAAGACTATATGAAGGAAAGTATTTCTAACTTAATAGGACAATCAATCAAATTACTAATTAAAAAACCAAAATAAATGCCTGTTTACATAACCCAAAACCCTGTAGTTTACACACCGAGCGACAACCCTATTATGTTTGTATTCATGTACGATAATAATGTAGGTGAATATAACCACGTCTTTAAGATAGGTGTTATCTTAGATGGTGTTTTAATCGGTGTATTTGACTACTTTCCCGTGTTAAACGATATAAACTATTATAGTGGTTATATTGATATTTCTAACATCATTAAATCGTATGTAGATAAGGCTACAACAGACCAAACAGGAATAGTAGCAGATGCGGCTAATTATGCAACTTTTTCAATCAATGTTAATTGTTGGTATTCTACAAATCCAAATGATGCAGCAAGTGACCAATCAGCACAATTATCTTCAAGCGATTACTTTGTTTTTAAAGGTTGTTTGTCAAACAAAGAGTTCAATAGTTGGAACTATGCTGATTATTCCGTAGGTGGCTTAGGTCGTAAATTCTTAACGGACAATCCAAACATAGTTGAGCTTAGAGAAACAGACGAAACGTTAATGCAAATAATTACAGATACAGATGTTAGGGTATACATTTACATTTATGATTCAACAGATACTTTAATCGCTTCCTCCTTCATTCCATCAAGTGGTATTCAAATAACACAATTAAAATTATCAACTACATTATTAGAGACAATATTCACACCAACACAAGTATCAAACACAACGTATTTTAAAGTACAGATGCGTAGCCCATCAGGTAGTTCACCTTACTCTGAATTAAAAAGAATTAACATAAATCGCGAAGGTTGTTTTAATGGTAAGAATTTAGTTTGGTTAAATAAGTTCGGAGCATATGATACATTCCTATTCACTTATAATAATATCTTAAAGTCAGATGTTAGTAGCAAATCATATGGTAAGAGATTAGGTTCGTTTGATGGTACTGATTACGTTTTAAATCCAAAAGATACAGGAAGTTTAACCTACTTGAAAACTATTACAGATAAGATACAAATAGTCTCAGATTGGTTAAGTCAAGTAGAACAAAATTTTGTTGTGCAAGTATATGAAAGCCCATTAGTTTATATTAACGAAGGTACATTATATGAGAATATAGAAATAGAAAATTCATCTTACCAATTCAAGCAGTCAGAACATGAAGAATTGTTTAACGAAATAATAGATGCTAAATTTACTCACACTCGAAAATCCATTAATATATGAATGCTCAATTAATTGTTAATGACTTTGAACTCGATTTGAGTAGTAGTGTTGCAGTACCTTTGAATTTTGCGATTGCGGACATTAAAGAGCCACAGAAACGTAGGAGGTCGTTTAGTAAATCTATTGCCTTAGAGGGTACGCAAAATAACTTAAATTACTTCGTGAGTGCCTATGCTTTGCCTATGAATTTAGAAGAAAGTACTACTATTTCATTCAGACCGAACGAGAAACAAAATTGCAAGTATTTTAAAGATGGCTTACTTGTATTCAGTGGTAAATTCAAATTAAACGAGGTTACGATTAACAATGGAATGTACTCTTTTGATTGTACTTTGTATAGTGATACCGTTGATTATTTCGCTAAGTTAAAAGATAAGAAGTTGAGCGAACTTGATTGGTCGGAATACACGCATAATTTAACACGTACAAACGTTGTAAATAGTTGGACTGAGTCTATTATAAAGAATAACGTTGTTACTAAGAACTTCGGAGCAGATAAAAGAGGTTACCAACCTAAGGGCTTTGGTTATGTTTACCCTGTTATTGATTATGGCTATCCAAAAGATAACTTCATCACTTATAAAACAGGTGATTTAGCACCTTTTGTTTATGTAAAAGAGTGTGTTGAGAAGATATTTGATTACGCTTTAGAAGACACAAGCTATACGATTGACTTAACGAGCGGTGTATTTGCTTCTACTAACTTTAATAAGCTAATATATGGCTTCGGTGGTGGTGAAAAGACTAAGCTAAACGATACGGATATTGCTAAATTAAGAATGCAAACTATCGGTAACACGGACAATGTTACTAAGAAAATGAGTATAAACGCAACAGGAAGCAGAAAAGAGTACATTGACACTATTAACCTATTAGCTTCGAGTGGTATATACAACCAAACATCAGTCATTCAAGATATAAATACAATTAATTCTGTTGGTCAAATAACAATACGTTCAACAGGTAATTACAAGGTTAGGTTTCAAGGCACGTTAAAAGTTAAAATGACTTCTGTTGATGGTGGTCATAGTGATTTCAATATTGCTATTTATAATAATAACACACGTGTTTTATTTAAACAGGAAAGACGTTATATAACAACTGCCTATCAAAATGTTACCTTTGATGAAATTGTTGATTTAAGAAATGTTGCTATTAATGATGTTTTAAAATTAGAACTTTCATTTTATGCTGAGTCAAATCCAAGAGCGGCAAATGATATAGTTTACGAATGGACAGCGATTGATTTTGACATCACGTCTTTGGATGGTGCTACAGGTGATAATTCACCGATTAGACTAAGCAATTTTATTCCAGATATTAAATGTTCGGAATTTCTTACAGGTATAATGAATATGTTTTACTTGTACGTTAGTGATCCAATAGAGAACGTAATTACAATAGGCACGCTTCAAGATTTTTACCAAGATGAAAGTTTAGCAGAAGATTGGACTGATAAGATTGACGATAAAAAAGATATAAAGATACAATCAAATGCATTTGTAGAAGGTAGTAACTATGTGTTCAGATACAATGAGGAAAAGGACTATTTCAATACGCAATACAAGAATATAACAGGTCAAGCGTATGGACGTTACGATTTACACGTTGACACGTGGCAAACAGGGGATAGAGAGTGGGTGTTACCATTTTCGCAATATGTACCTATTAAAATTGAGAATTCAGAGCTTCGAGTTATTAGAGTTATAGAGCAACAAAATGGAGTTGTGAAGCCTTATAAGGGTAAAGGTATGATTATGTATTATAACGGAGTTAGGCGTGGTGATATGTACATAGCTAACAATAACGATACTACAAAAGATTTAAAATATACCTATCCTTTTATTCACCATTTTAGGTTTAAAAACGAAAATAGTTATATTACACCGGAGTTTGATATTCATTTTAGTTCACGTTCATATACATTCGATGGTATTCAAGCCTATCCAAGTATCAATCTATTTACAAAATATCACGAAAAATTTGTTAATGAGTTGACCTCAATTGATTCTAAGTTAGTAAATTTATATATGCAATTAAAAAGCAAAGATATTTACTCCTTAGACTTCTCAACACTTAAAAAAATAGATGGTGTGTTATATCGTTTGAACTTAATTAAGGACTTCGATAGTGATGCGTTTGAAAGTACGGAAGTTGAACTACTAAAATATCTTAGATAATGGCAACTATTAACATAAAGTCAACGGATGATTACACGTTACAGATATGGAGTATCTTTTGGTATGCTTCAACGTGGTACAATGGTAGCTATATTTTAACAGGTGCAATTGATAGTTCAACAGGTGAGTATAACACGGAAAACATAGTAGACTTACAAGGGGCTGGAACGTATGCTGCAAGTCTTAACGCTTCGTCAACTTACGGAGGTTTTACAGATTGGTATTTACCAAGTATTGAGGAGTTAGAAGATATGTTTGCTTTGGGTGGTGGCTCAATAGGTACAACCGATATATATTGGTCATCAACAGAAATAGACTTAAACAATGCTTACGCTTTCAATACAACCACAGGACTTCGTATAAGTGCAAATAAGAATGTTAGTTACCTATCTATACCTACGAGAAAAGAAGCCATTAATAACACTATTGTAGTAAATAGAATGAGTGACGCGTCAAAAAACGCACCTATTATTAGTGGTGGTGTAAATAATGAAGATGAAGATGTTTATAAATTGATAGGGGGAATAAATGGAACAAGTAAGAATTCTAAAATTATAATAAATGAGTGATTTAACGGCAAGAATAATAATAAAAAAAGGTAGTGGAACTCCCACTATTCCAACAAGTTCAGACCATAGAGATGGAAGCTGGTTAGCAACTGATATTTACGAGGGTGAATTTTACCTAAACACGACTACAGGAATACTATACACACGTTCAGCAAGTGGGATTAATAGCGTTGCGACAACAAGTGGAACGGATAATAACCTTGTATTTGTTTCTTCAAAAGCAGACTTTCCTACAGCAGTAGCGAATGTAATCACATTAGAGGATAATGTTACTTACTTTATAACTACTACAGTTGATTTATTAGGGGATAGGCTTGTATGTGGTCAAAACACTACCTTAATCGGTGGCTCGTCTGAAAATTGCTTTCTTAAATCTACAGGGTTAAGCAGTGGAACGGCATTAATTACTTCTGTTTATTCTTTGCCTATTCGTAATATATCAATAACACACGGCACAGCATTGAATTTAGATGGGGATGGAACAACGACAGCATTAGATTGGTTTGGTGTGAACTTCAAAGATTGTCAAACAATAGGCACAATCAAAGATTATACAAACTTCATTATGCAAGATTCAGCGTTTTTGAATAGTGGTGGTATGACTTTGGACGGAACGATAGGAACTATTGGATTTACGCAATGTTTATTTGATAACTACGCCTCAACAACGGCTATTACAATAGCTTCAACTTGTAACGTTACACGTAGGTTTAGAATTATATATAGTTCATTTGTTACGTCGAGTGGTGAAACGTCTTTAAATGTAAGCGCAAGTGCTACAATTGGTAATGAAAGATATATTTTAGATACTGTAAACTTTGCAGGTGGTGGCACTTATATAACAGGGGTTGACCAAACATCTAATAAATCATTATTCATTAATTGCGTAGGTATAGATAATACAGCGGTAAATGGGCAGATGTACATGCACGGTAACGCAACTGCAACAGTTGTAGGGGCTATAAATACATTTTACAAAGCATTAGGTACAACTACGGCAAGTTCTGACAATGCTAAATATATACACGCAAATAATAGACTTACAAACGATGCTACAATTAGTCGTAAGTACTTAATACAATGTTCACTTTCGTTTACCTCCGGTAATGGTGATGTGTGTGAGTTTGGTTTTTATGATAGTAAATTAACTGCCGTAAGAACACCAAGTAAAACAAAAGCTACGGCAAACGCTTCGGGGCGTGCTGAAAATGTACATTTAGCTTGTGTTGTCTCTCACTCTCAAAACGACTACATAGAGCTTCACGTATCTAACACTTCAAGCGCTGTTAATGTAACTGTTACAGATATGAATTTAGTAATTACAGAAATAAAGTAAGATGGCAGAAGAAATAATATTTAAAGTAGGAGTTGATACAGGAGATAGCGTTAATAAGGTTAATAGCGTAGGTGATGCTATTGAGGGTGTAGATAAAGAGGCTAAGAAAACAAGCGGAAGTTTCGTGAACCTAAAAAAAGAACTTAGACAACTTACTATTCAGCTTCAAGGATTAGACCCAGCGAGTAAAGAATTTGAACAAGTAGCAAGTAGAGCAGGTAAAATTAAAGAACAATTAAGAGGGGTTGCCGATGCTATTAATGACGCAGACCCTGAGAAGTTTGGAGGTAAATTTCAAAGAACAGCCGAAGGAATTGCAGGAGCTTTCTCAGTGGTTACAGGAGCACAAGCGTTGTTTGGTAAGAATAGTGAGGAAATCGAAAAACAGATGCTTAAAGTTCAAGGTGCAATTGCCTTAACACAAGGTATTAGTGCAATGAAAGAGTTACGTAATGATAGTTTAGAACTTGCAAACTCGATTAAAGGTAAAGTATTAGGAGCTTTCGCCTCGTTAACCACAGCAGAATTAGCCAACGCAAGTGCGACAGGTACAATGACAACGCTACAAAAAGTATATGCGTTCGTAGTTGGTACTTCTACAGGTGCGATGAAAGGCTTTAGAATAGCTTTAGCAACGTCTGGAATAGGTTTGATTGTTGTAGCATTAGGAATGGCAGCGGAAGCGATGGGATTGTTTGGTAGTTCAACGGATAAAACAACTGAAGCAATAGAAAAACAAAATGCAGCAGAAGAAAAAGGATTGAGTGTATTAAACCAAGTAATAGATGCAAGCGAAAGAAAACGTAATGCTAAAAAAGGCGGTTTAAATGACTTAGAAAAGGAATTAGCACTAAGCAAAGCGAAAGGTGTTAGCGATGCTGAACTATACAAATTAGAACGTGCGGTATTAGATAAGCAATTATTCAACGCACAGGTTCGATACAACTCTTACGATTTATTAAGTAAAAAAGAACGTGAACAAGCGAGAGCAACACATGATGAAATAAGCGGTTTAAAACTATCTATGCAAGTATTAGACACCGAGTTCTATGCTAATAGTAAAGAACAACGTACAAAGGCAAGTGAGGAGCAAATAAAGAAAACAAAAGAAACCAACCAAAAAGTTAAAGAAGAAAAACTAAAAGCCATTGAAGAACAAAAAGCATTAGAGCGTAGAATAACAGATTTAACTATTGCTAATATTGAAGATACAGATACAAGGGAACTTGTCGCTTTAAAAGAAAAGCATAAAAGAGAACTTGAAGAAATCACTTTGCAATATGGTAAAAAGAAAGAATTTGCAGAACTTGAAAAGCAATTAAAGATTCAACAAGGAATTGAAGAAAAGGCTTTAGCAGAACAAACGACAAAAGAAAAAAGAGATAGGGAAAATTTAGATGCTAAATCAAAAATTGAAGCTGATTTGATTAGAGCAGAGGAAGATTTTAATTTGAAACAACAAAAACGTATTGAATTAGAGAATTTGGACTTCGCACAACAAATGGCTAACACCACTTTAACAAATGGTGAACGTGAGAAAATAACAGCACAACACGAAGCTAATTTAGTAGGCATAGCAGACGAAAGCAAGGAACGTCAATTACAAATCGATTTAGCTTTAAAAGAAAGTAAACAGCAATTAATTACAGCGGTTGGTTCAATCTTTGGGGAATTAGCAGGCTTGGCTAAACAAGGTTCGGCAATTCAAAAGGCTTTCGCTATCACACAGGTCGCAATAGACACAGCAACAGCAATAAGTGGCTTAACAGCTATTTCATTTAGCCCAGCAAATCCAGCTAATAAAATCAATCCTCTAGCACCTTATATTCAATTAGCGACAGGAACTGCAAAGATATTTGCAAGCATGGCACGTGTTAAGTCTATTTTAGGTAGTGGGGTTTCTGTTTCAGCACCAACAACTGGCGGAGGAGCAAACGCAAATATGGGAATTGCAGGTACAGGAATATCCACACCACAACAACAAGTGCAAGCACAAAGTACTTATAAAGTTGTCGTAGTTGATAGTGATATTACCAAAATGCAAGACAAAACAAAAAAAGTACAAGCAATAAGTACTATTTAACATAATAATTATTATCTTTAATTAACAAAGTTCTTTAAATGCTACCATTTTACGAATTAACAGTTGACGAAAGTCAAGATACAGGAGTTGATTTTAACGCTTTCGTGCTACGTCCAGCACATGGAAAGCCATATTTTGCGTTTAATAAAGAGAACACAATCAAATATCATTTTAACGAGGAAAAAAGAATTGTTACGGGGGTAATGATTTCAGCAAACACACCAATTTACCGAAGCAATCCTGAGAGGTTCGTATTATTCAAAGCGGAAACAATCAAAAAGATTAGATCTAAATTCCACGCTAATAAGTTTGAGAACAACGTAAACGTTGAACATGATAGCAACCGCACGTTAAGTGGTGTTAATATGGTTTCATCTTACATTATTAGCGACACTAAACAACTTCCTTTACAATTTAGAAATCAAAACTTACAAATCGGTACTTGGATAGCTTCTTATAAGATTGAAAATCCTACAATTTGGAGTGCTGTTAAAAAAGGAATGTTTGGAGGGTTTAGCGTTGAGGGATATTTTGATAACAAAGTAATTAACTTAAAAAAAAAGATAAATGAGTAAACCTATGAAATCAATCTTTGACTTCTTTAAAAAGGATGAAGAGGTTAAAGTAACGTTTGCAGAAATTACTACTATTGACGGGGTGGTTATGCAGTACGATGGCGATTTAGCAGAAGGTTCGGCAGTATTTGTTTTGGATGCAGAAGGTAATCAAATACCAGCACCAGAAGGTCAATACCAAGTTGAATTGGAAGGAATTAAAATCGTAAACGTTGACGTAAACGGAGTTGTAACAGCAATTGAAGATGTTGCAGTAGAAGAAGAACCAATGGCAGAAGAGATGATGTCTAAGGTTGAGTTTTCATCTATGACTGAAAAAATCATTAATGATATTGATGCAAGATTCAAAGCATTAGAGGATAAATTCAACGAGTTAGCAAACGTAAAAGAGTCTAAATTCAAAGACGAACGTAAAAAAGTAGAAGTAAAAGAAACAATGAGTGTTTCAGAAATTTTAAACCAAGTAAAAAACAAATAATTATGAGATTAGACAAAACATTGAAAGACAAATTCGGATATGACGTATCAGGACTTGCGGCATGGAAAGACAACACACTTCCAAACATCACAGCAGATTTAGTAGGTACATCTACTTTCTTAGAAAAATTGATGTTAGAAGAAGGTGTAAAAGGTTCAAGAGAGATTGCATTACTTTCTTCTTCAGTATCTTTACAAGCAAAAGCAGCGTGTGCTCCTTCGCCTGATGGTTCTGTAGTTTTCACTGAAAAAGTGTTAACAACTAAACCACTTTACATGGGTGTTGAATTCTGCAACGAGTCTTTAAATACTAAAATGACTCAAGTATTAAACGCTTTAGGGATGAAAAACCAAGACGGACAATTACCGGCACCTTTGGAAACTATCTTAATGGCTTACTTAACTAAGCAACTTCAAAAGAAAGCTGAGCGTATCGTTTGGTTGGGTGATACTACATCTTTAGATGCTGAACTTGTTCACTTTGATGGGTTAAAAAAATTGTTAGAAGCAGATTCAGCAGTATTGAAAACAACAGCAACTTACGCTTCTTTGACAACTTCAAATGCTTATTCAGCAGCTTACGAGGTTTTCACTAAGATACCGGCTGAAATCTTTGACAACCAAGTTGAGGTTCAATTATTCACAGGACGTACTGAGGCTTTAGCAATCATTTCACAATGGAATACAGCAAATGCATATGACCGAATCACTTACACTTCTGAAGGTGGTGCTATTCGTTTCTTGTTACCACAAACAAATGTAGAAGTTGTTACTTTGCCTGCATTAGATGGTAAAGGTGATATTTTTGCGGTTCCTACTTCATTAGTATTTTTAGGTACTGATTCAAGAGATGATGAGAATTTTGATATTAAGTACGATGCATATAATGAGAAGTTAAAAGTTGATACTTCTTTCAGATTAGGTGTACAATACGTATTTCCTCAGTATTTCGTAAGATTGAAAAAAGCATAATTATTAATTGAAGGGAGCGTAAAAACTCCCTTTATAAAACTTTATATATATGTGTGAGATTTTAAGTGGATTCAATACTCTAAATTGTGACTCCGTTGGTGGTGTAGCTACTTGGTATATTGGTTCTTTAAGAGATGAAGCAACAGGAGCAGCTAATTATACATACTCTCGTACGGATGGTTCGTTAACTGCAATGGCAAACGTAGGTTTAAAATTGTTCTATACAATCACTGTTGATGTTGAAATGTCTGATTTTTCAGTTAAATCAATCGGTACAAGAGAGAATGCTTCGAGTGGTTTTGAGATAACAGGAAACATTAAATTAGCAGGTAATACGTCAACTATGATTCAACAATTAGAAGACTTATCTAAGGATAGACTTTGTTTGATTGCTACTTTAAATGATGGTAGTTTAGAAGTGTTAGGTTTAGATAATGGTGTTAAATTCAATTTTGAACGTACATCAGGCCAAAAATTTGAAGACATGAACGGAGTTACGTTAACATTTGCAGGTAAGGAAAAAAAGAATTGCCCTAAGGTAAGTTCTGTTATTGCGGCTGCTTTATTAGTGTAAAATTATTATGTTAAATAAAATTAAGGGGAGGTTTTTACTTCCCCTTTTTTTG
>Ga0247722_10000453_pt1 | contig 25351 bp, 20 predicted proteins | sample MSEWelMarce3H_FC_FD_189094 | JGI IMG/M metagenome (GOLD analysis project Ga0247722, IMG submission 189094) | Subsurface sediment microbial communities from gas well in West Virginia, United States - MSEEL Well Study Marcellus 3H_FC | ecosystem: Environmental > Terrestrial > Deep subsurface >... | reverse complement strand
AGTGACATCTATAGTATAAATGTATCGGTTTTTATATGGGTTTAACTAAAGAATACTCTTAGTCTAGTGGTAACAGCCTGTCTACAGATATGGCAAACTGCCGTTCGCTTTGAACAATTTGTACAGAAAGTATGCCCACATGGCCCAAAGGCAATGACTATAGGCTCCGTCATACAAATACAACATAAAGGATCAGATTGTATATTTGACCTCTGGGGAATCAAGATATCTCTTAGAAGCGAGTATTTTTGAAGAGTAAAGATATAATCCCAATAGTGAGATTCTATATTATTTGTCTTAAATTGTTTCTCAATATAAGAATCCATCATTTCCTGAAATCCATCTAATTCAGGGTTTGGAAGAGCAATAAGTTGTGAAACCTTGTCCGTGACTAAATCTATCCGTTGACATTCAGATTGTAATCTTTGGTCTAATCTGATGAGTTCATCCCCTGTATCTCTCATGTAATCTATCAGATGTCTACTCACTGAAATCCATTTCTGAACTGCCGTCTCAGATTGCCTAGATGAAAGAAGGCCTTCCATATACTTGTTTAAGAGTTCCTCCCCTTTCTGAGGAGCTTCCAGAATGAAATCCTTGAAGAACTTTGGTATCTGTCGTGAAGAATCATAATTTGTTATCTTTCCATATTTTAATAAAAGAGTATGAGCCGTCTTAAGAGGATGCTCGTCATCTAAGGGCTTCGTAAAAAATTGTAAGATTTTCTCTTCATGATTCTGGATAATTTCTCTAATCTTTCTTCTCCATTGTCTAAATTGTTGTTGCTTATCTACCGCTTCTGAGACATGATATAAAATTACATTAGATACTGCGGTTCCAATGGAAGTTTGAGCACGTTGCTCTATAGGCTCTGCGTCCGGGAAATTAGCAGATGCGTATACAGTACCCCCTTGAACTGCCCCACCATATTCTCCTTGGTCTGTTTGTTCCATTTACTGCTCTTTAGAAGATTGAAAAAAATAGCGTAGATAAGACGTAGATTATAAATCATCAAATGTTAACTCCTTTTCAATAATATTCTTCCTATGATTAACCTTATCTTTCTTTTCAACAATAACCTTTTCCTTCTTATCATCTTCGTCTTCCTCCTCTTCCTTATCTCTATCAAAGATATCGTCGTCAGCCTCCTCTTGAGTTTTCTCTGCTAGCTTTATCGCAGCCTCCTCTTTACCCTCTTCAATTAATGTTGCCATTTCTTTCAAGGTATTCATGTTAGTAAAGAGATGAGGATTAATCCCTTCCTTCTTTAGTTCACTAAACTGATAAGGGTGATATTTATTAAGAATATCTCCCTTATCACCCCTCTTCCCTTCAAGTAGCTCTGCCTTAGAAACCTCACAGTCTCTCAGGCTTACGAGAACAATGTCACCCACTTCAAATCTTACAGACTTTTTAATAGAACGGCAAATTTTACAGATTCGTTGCTTGTTATCCTGGCAATAGACCGACGTATTCAAATCTCCTAGAATTCTAACAATTCTCCCAACCATCTGATCAGACTGCCTCTCTAGATAAACAATCTCATCATCTCCTAGCTTAGATTTTCCCTTTCCAGACTTATATCCCTTACCTCCACGTATATTTGGCATGTTTGTATAGTACTTAAAAAAATAAGGTGTTTGTCAATTTTTTAACCTTCTAAGATTTCAATCATCCATTGCGTAAAGGACAGAAGGACGCTGATAGGTATCCTCCTCCTTCTGAAATCTGGCCCGAGTCTTGAGACGGCGAACAGAGCGAGGCTCAACCGATTGCCATCCCGTGAACTCTGGCTCTGGTGGGTCAGGAAACTCACTAGTTCTAGGAGCAAGACCAGGAAGCGAGCTGACTAGTGGACGCCTCTCAGAGCAACACTCAAGCTTACAATGGATATTGCGCTTCTTCATCCTAGTAGTCTTAGAGTCAACATTCTTGTCAAAGGTTGCTCCAATAATAGGACTGCCGTCTGAGCGAAAGAGCTGGATAACGCCCATCTCCTCAGCCTTCTGAGACCAGTGACGAGAAAGCTCATCCTTGCTCATCATAGGGATGTCGGACTTCTTCTGACTGTTGGGGTTAGAACGGTTATTCATGCGGCTCATTGTAATGGGGTGTAAATAAAAACAGTGGCAGCCAATTCAATTTTTTACGAAGATTTTACATTCTTAGGTTTCTTAGTTAAAAGAGTTCTCTTTACAGTAGGCTCTTCATAATCAATCTTTTTCCCAATGAGATTTCCGTATGCCTCTAAGACTCTCTTGTTCTCCTTAACACTTGAACATGGTAAATTATAGGAAGCGAGGGTTGCCCTAATATTCTTACCATCATCATCCTCAGGAACATCGATTACAGGGTCGCCATGAATGTATGGAGGATGTTCTTTAACACCCGACGTAATTTTAGTAAGGCTAGTAATCTTGTAATGAGACAAAATACTTGACGGGATTAGTTGCTCTATGAACTCCGGCTTTCTATAATGCCAAGTGTCTCTCTCGGGGCATTTTAGAGTGGCATGTCCAAAATCCTGGCAAATACTACAGAAGAGCGCAGAACGAATAGGACAGTCCAATGTGCTATGTTGCTGGACTTTTAGTACAGTAGAGCAGATAGAGCACATGGTAACCGTTAACGGTTACCTTAATAAATCAATTTTGTTTTTACGGATTAGATTATCATTATAAATATTAAGAAGTATTAGAAGATGGAGGAAGAACAGGCACAGCCACGGGCACAGCCACAGCCACGGGCACAGCCACAGCCACGGGCACAACCGCCACAGGCACAGCCACAACAGCCACAGGGAATAATGCCCCCAGAGGTTTGGGAACAAAATAAAGACCGAATTGAAAGGTTACTAGTAGAAGGGGCATGTGCGGATGCTAAGCATGATTTTAAAGCTAGAATAGGTAACGGGAAAGGAACTCAGTCAGCAAAACTTACAATTGGAGATGTATTACTAGGATTACCACTAAAATTTAGAGATGTATATACAAGTGCAACCGCAAAATCAGAAGATACCTTATTACAAGAATTATTTGGTTCTTCAGGTAGGAATCCTTTTACGTCAATCAATGAGTTAATAGGATATCTTATGACAATAATGCCAGCAACACCGCCAGGAGGACCGGAGCCGCCGCAGCATCAAATTATCACACCCATATTAGGAATTAAGCCACATCTATATACTGCTAAACTTTTATTCAGCAAGGCAAAACAGGGAGCAGGGGGGTCCCAGATAAATAAAAGCTTTAATGTTAATCAATTCTATGATGAAATTAATATTAAAGAATATAAGGGATTTTTTGGATTGAGTGATGCAGAACCATTAAATTTAGTTATAGATGCTCAGATTGTAGGTATAAATCATTTATTTGGTCATGCTAGAAGAGAGGGTGCTGAAACGTTAATTATAAATAGTATTATGAATCGTGAGGTAATAAATGACCCTGCTCCAAAGACCTATAATGTAGCAAATTTTCAGGGTTCTGCTGCGGTCAGGTATAATATAATATATGATGAATATCGTAAAGATATCGTATACTCAAAGTTTGATAACATGGCTCCTGATCAATATATGAGAAATATGTTTTATTCTGATTTAAATATATCGCTATCAGCCCTAGAAAGAGTAGAAAATAGTCTTCCAAAAATTAAGATGGAAATGACTAGTAATACTAACTATATTTATCAAACAGATAATCCCCATCTTACCAATGGTATAGAATCATGTTGGAAAACAATTCAAGAATTATTTTCATTAGGAAAAACTGGTAGACATCCTGAACGTCATATAAAATGTTCCGCTATGTTTCAATGTAAACGATCTGGAGACTGGTTACAGGCTCTTTCATGTCTTGATTTAAATAGAGGATATAGTGTGCCATTAAATGGAAAGATGATTTTAGTAACCCATGACCGAATTCTATTATGGTACGCATTATTTATGGGAATACATGTAGTATTTACATGTTTAAGTTCAGCTGGAGAAATTGATGATTATAGCGATCAAGTATCTAGCAATGTATTTACAAAGGGTGCTGGTGGTCCAGAAAAAATAATGCTATATTTTAGCCCTGGAGAAGAAAATGCAGCGTCAAAATTACAACGATATAGGGCAATAGTATCTTCAATGAATACAGATGCTGATTTTACACGATATTTTAACGATTATAATAGATGGATAGCTGAAATTGTTGGAAGTATACTAAGACAAATAAATGCTAAACATAATGAAATAGTTGCTCAACAAACAGGGAGTGCTAGAACCTATATTTCTAGAACAGCAATAAAAATTAAAGAATTACTTCAGTTATTCTGGAAATTAGTATCAATTTCCCATGAAGCTATCACATTACCTGTCAGACCTCAAAATGTCCAGACAGCAACAATAGAAATACTGGATAAATATCTTAGCGACAGTGATAATTTTAAGAGAATTATGGAGAAAATTAAACATAAAGAGGATATTATATTATTATCAGAAAACTTTTTACTTAGTACGGTTTACACTAATATAACAAATCCTTATAAAGATCTATCAAAAATTAAGGATTCTGATGAAGAATATTTAAATATAACAAGATATGTTGTACATATACAATTCAGATTAACATCTACATTATTAACTCAGTTAATTAGTTCTCTTAAGATGTATTTACAAACTGCAAAAGTTGCAAATGATATAAAAGCAACAGATAAAACACATTGGGCAATTGATAAAATGATAGAGCTTTTTGAACGACATGACGAAAGAGATGTATATAGTTTAATCTGTGAATATTTAAAAGTTTATTCTACTTCTGTAGTTGCTGTTGCCTCTGGAGGTGGAGGTGGAGGTGGTGCCGCGGCAGCAGAGGATGGTGTTCTAATAAAACCTGAATATGGTGACACTGTTGAATCAGAAGAAGTTTATACTAAGATTATAGATGAACAAGATAAACAAGAATATGGTCTCCCTGAAGGTTATATTGAGAGGCAAAAGGCTAAACTAGAAAGTGAAGAATTAAGCGGTGCTCCTGCGGAATCTATAGGAAGAATAATAGAAAGAAAGAGGAAACGAATTTATACAATTATGTCTCCTATATTTTGCAGGAACTTTGTGGAAAGTTTAATTGCCTCTGGGCAAATTAAACATAGCGGTGGTGGTAAACAGATTTTTTTCTATCCATTATTCTTAAATTATCTCTATACTCTAATGCATGCTATTATAGGATTTGATTCTGGTGATGTTACCGACTATTTTTTCTACGAAAAACTCGCAAGTATAGTTATATCTTGTATTAAACCTGTTACTAATGATTATGAAGAATTATTGTCTGTTGTCTATTCTATTTTGCCTGGTGATGATTGGGAATTAGATACCAGTATAATTTCATCTGAACCGCTAAAGCAATGTATTAAACATGTGGCGAGTGACATGGCATTACAAAGTCTAGATTTACGAGAGGGAGATATACCCAATGTTTCTAGTAAAGAAACATTTCTCTTAGAATCCAAGGATGTTCTTAAAAAATTAACACAGTTAACTGAATCTTTATCTAAAATGAAATTTAGTGAAAGAAAGAGGAAATTAATTATGACTCTTGGGGATTTAATTAATATACTGAAAGAACCTCATGATGTACAGCATATAAATGCTACACGTCTGAAACTAGCCACTGGACATCATGTATCTTCAAGAAGTAAATTACATCATTCACATGGTCATAAGGGTATATCTAGCAAGATCGGTGGAAATAAGACTCGGTATAACAAGCGCAAAATATATAAGGGTAGAAAAGGTTCTCCGAGACGTAGAACTCTAAGAAAAACTCGAAAGCATAGATAGAAATGTCTTGTCTAATTCTTGGTGAAATGAAAGCGTTAACTCCATCCCAAAAAATCGTGTATTCTCAAGCTGTATCTTTATTTATAAGAATTCAGAAATACAATAAAAATATACAAGAGAAACGAAGAAATGGACAAACTCAATTGACTTATTATACATTTGCAAATAGTTCCGAAAAAACTACATTTGTTCAGGGACAATTTATCTTAACTCAAAATGATCCTAAGGGTATTTATGCTACCTCACTTTTAGGATGGAGCACAACGAATTATAATCTAGTTGAATTAATTTAATTCTTATTAGTAGAAATGTCTGAAAATACAAGAACATGCGGATGTGTGATACAACAATATAGCCCAATTATTTATAATTCTGTTGCCTTTCAGAATTCTTCAAACTTCATCTATGAGTCAAAAAAGGATCTTGTTACTAAATCACGAAATGGAACTCTTGGACCAACTGCTACAGGTAATACTATATTCAAGACTGATTTTGAGAGAATGCAGTATTTACTTGGGGCTCAGCAACAAGCTAGATGCGGTGTTTCCGAGAAAGCTTTCGCCCTTGGGACTAACTAATGGTAAATCATTTACAAGATGCTCATTTACAAAGGCTTGTGGAGACATAATATGTTTCTTCATCTTATCCTTTGTCTGCTTCTGCCACTGTGTCCACCATAATCCCCACGCCTCAATCAAATGCTTTTCCATACGAATTGACTTATCCATGCTAAACATAATGAAAAAAAGTATTCATTTTTTTCATTAAGTGTTATATCCTCCGGCTAAAAGCTTTAGCTATAAGCTACTTACGCGACCTTGATGTCAGAGACTCACGGAAAGATGTGAGCCATGAATCTTGAGCCTCTGACTTTATCCACGTGGCCACCTTATCCTTATACGTTCCTAGCTTAATCGGTGGAATCCCTGAACCTGCTTGCGAAAATGAGTAGATAATACCATCCTTCAGAGATACAGGAATACCATCAATAATATCCGCTTTGCTTGGCATACCTTATAAGGGATTCAACAGTGATTCATTTTTTGTAGGGTAAAGTATAATGCTATTATCGCTTCTTGCTCTAAAACAATATGTAGATAAGAGTGAACAATTTACCACGGTTATGTTTAGTGATTCATCAATTACAGCGTATACTTCTGTATATGTAATTTTCATTGTACTTTTCGGATTAATCTTTTCTTATGGAGCTGCCCGTCTTTCTTACTTCTACAATATGAATACTGGTAATTCTGGATATGCTATGATGTGGTCTATTCTAGCATTCTTGTTTGCAGAACCATATTATCCCCTGTATTCCTTCTTCCTAAATCCCCAGTCTGCCAAGGGGCGCAATAATATTCCCGTACCTTCCACCGTCTAAAAAATGTTTTCTGAGAGCTATGATATTAGTTTTAGAAATCTGCTTCAGTTGAGAAACTCATCTCTTCCTTCGTCTTCCCTACACCCGCCTTAGCATAGTTAGCATTCCTCTTCTCAAAGAAGTTATCCTTGCCCTCTAGAGAAATACGCTCCATGAAATCAAAGGGATTAGCTGCCTGGAAGATTTTTGAGTAACCAAGCTGAACCACTAGCCTGTCTGCGACAAACTCAATGTATTGGCTCATTAGTGTAGCATTCATTCCAATTAGCTCACAAGGAAGAGCCTTGGTAATGAACTGCTTCTCAATCTTCACTGCCTCCTTGATAATCTTGGTAACCTTGGCCTTAGTTAACTTGTTCTTAATCTTGGAATACAGAAGGCAAGCGAAATCTGTATGCATACCCTCATCTCTCGCAATGAATTCATTACTCGTTGTCAGGCCTGGCATTAGACCACTCTTCTTGAGCCAGAAGATGGAGCAGAAGGCACCACTGAAGAAGATTCCCTCAACTACTGCGAATGCCACTAGTCTCGTCTGGAAATCTGCCGTCTTTGAATCGAGCCACTGCATTGCCCACTCAGCCTTCTTCTGAATCGCGGGAATTGTCTTAGAAGCCTCCAGAAGCTTCTTCTTCTCTACCTTATCCTCAATGTAGGTGTCAATAAGTAGAGAATACATCTCAGAGTGAATAGCCTCCATGAAATTCTGGTTAGCGTAGAAATACTTGGCTTCTGGCCACTGAACCTCGTGCTGGAAATTTAGAGCCAGATTCTCCATCAAAATTCCATCTGAAGCTGCGAAGAATCCTAGAATATGCTTAATGAAATGCTGAGTATTCTTATCTAACTTCTCCCAATCCTTTGTATCCTTTGCTAAATCTACCTCCTCTACTGTCCAGAACACTGCGACTGCGCTCTTAGCCATAGTAAACACGTCATGGTGTTCAATTGGAAAGAGAACAAATCTTGTAGGATTCTCCATGAGCAGTGGCTCGTCATTGGCTAGGTCAAGAGGAGGTGGTTCAGTTTTAGCAACCTTTGCCTTTCGGCCCGGAGATCCCACGACCGGGTTTACAACAGAGGGGGTAGTATTATTCGTAATCGTTGACACAATCTCGTTAGCTAATGATACTACATGCTCCTCCATTCTGGTCCTGGACAATATATTAGGATGAGAGAAAGTTTCCATCGGTCTAGTGTTTCATATTAGTGTGTTTTTTGAAGCAATTTTTATGGCATGATACGATAGATATGCTTGGAGGAAGAATCCTTGGAGAAGGAGTAGACGGCTGTATTATGGAAAATCCAGGTTGGCCCTGTGTTGCAGGTTCTAAGGGAGTTCCTGAGCCAACTGATACACGGTATGTATCTAAAATTGTTCCATTAAAAGATGTTGAATCTATATACTTGAAATTGGCAAATAAGATTCTTGGAACTGAACTTGCTTCTAAATACATAGCAGGTCTACGTGGAGAATGTAGGCCTGCTGACGCATACCATCCGCCTAGTTCAATACACACTGATTCATATATATCTGCTAAGAGAAATATAAACTCCTGGAAAAAGACTGGCCAATCCTGTGAAAAATTAAAGGATACAATGACCATGGGTAAAGATATTACACAAGATAATAAAATTATGTATTTAACAAAATATAACAAAACCATTAGTGATTGGATAGATGAAATTCAACGCAGGTCTGTTCCTTATGAGAAAGTTATGAAAGATATTGAAGAAGCAGTTCCAACATTTCTTATGATTCTCCAAAAATTTTATCAGAGTGAGACACAGCTAATTCATCTCGACCTTCACACTGGTAATATTTTTATAAAAGAGAACCCCTTTGAACTTGGTATGGCTGATTTTGGCCATTGTGTATTCCGGCAAGAAAATAGTGACCCAGCTATAACGTTTTATGGTGAATTCTTAGTAAACAATGTGGCTAAATTTACATTCTATGATGGGCATTTTCCACAATTACCCTTTGAATGTTGTCTACTCAATTATTGTTATAGAAAGAATATGGAATCTGTAGATACCTATACATTTATCAAGTCGTGGTATTTAGATCCAGATGTTAAACAATTTTCAGCAAATTCCTCAGATTCTATTTTTGCCAATAGAAAGATATTAGTTTCGCAATTACTAAAGAAACCTCTATTTATCTCCATGCTAGAAGTCTTACAGTCAATTACCAGAAAATTACGACGAAACGTTGATTCCATGGAAAAACTTTTTCAGAGTTTAACTACTACTGAAAAAGATACCATTGAATTTATTCTTACTCGGTATCATGCCATCTCCCCATTCAATACTATATCTGAAGATATAATGAATGTCTATCAAAAAAGAGAAATGACACATTTAACAAGATATATTCTAAAATCAATCCAGGCTCCCTATGAATCACGGTGGTCCTCCTTATCTTCTGCCTTCAAAGCGATTCAAGGTGCCGATTTAACAATACTTTGGTCTGATATTGTTTCAGGTAAAACAAGCTGATCTAAGAATGCCTTGACTCTTGGATTTACTCTGAAGGCAGATGGATCAAGTTCCCAAATATATAAGGAATCGAGAGATTTGACACGAGATAAGGCTACATATGCCTGACCATATTCAAAGGTATTCTGACCAATATCAATTAAAGCACAATCCAGAGTTGCTCCCTGAGCCTTGTGGATTGTGATTGCGTAAGCTAGTCTTAGAGGCACTTGCTGTCTTTGTAAACCCTCCTCCGCTGGCCAAGTATGGATTCGAATAGTATGTATTTCTCCCGTAATGAATTTGACAATTGGATATCCATCACCTGTAAATCCTTCTACAATTCCACGTGACCCATTGACAATATGATTAGTTTCCTCATCATAGTCCTGTTTAATTTGGTTAACACGGTCTCTCTTTGAATCCCACCATTCATCATTTGTCATGTTTTCAGGCTTTACTTCCGTATAGATTAAGCGAATATCTTCCTCCATCTGCTCCTTATCCTTGTGAATCCCATTAATCAAGTACATTACCTGAGCACCCTTTCTTAACTTTAGCTCAGGAACATAGGCACCCGACTTATCCGCCTTTTCAATGATGGAAGCAATCATTTCCTTTGTTCTGAATTCCGTAAAATGCTGAGGAGTCTTCTTAGTCCTCGCTAGAAAGACATGGTCTTCCCCCTCACACTTGCTTAGCTGAGTCTGATTGATTTCCTCAACATCTGCTCTTCTGGTAAATAAGAGAGTAGGCTTAATCTCTAACTTCTTCCAGGCCTTTGTTCTTCTCGAATTCAAGATATCAATAGATTCTTTTGAAAGATTACCAGCTCTGGCTTCTCCCAGAATCTTTAGAAATACTGGGTCAGATTGTCTGTGAATGGTTTTTAGAGTTACTGAGTGAGTGATATGTTGTTTCCAGAATTCTGACTCAAAGACAAAGAATGTCTTAGAATCTCTATTGATAGGAGGAAGTTGATACATGTCTCCAACTAAGATAAGTTGAATTTGTCCAAAGGGCTCCTTGGATTTCCTTATTGCCTTTGCGATTTCATTCAACTTATCTAAGAGGTCAGGGGTCATCATACTCACTTCATCTATGATAAGAGTATCACATACCTTCCAATTATTAAAAGCCTTCTTACTCTTTCTTATTTTAGCAATGAGAATAGGAAGTTCCTCCTTTCCCAGACCTATACCTGCCCAGGAATGTAAGGTCTTGGCCATCTTTCCTAAGAGCAAAGCAGCACATCCCGTCATCGCAGTTAAACAAACATCCTTTGAGTCCTTAAATAAGGCTTCAATGATATTCTTAATGACGTAGGATTTCCCAGTTCCTCCTGCGCCCGTTAAGAAGAATGATTTACCGGATTTGGCTAGTTGAACTGCTTTTTCTTGGTCTTCATCCATTGTGCTTCTCACTAAGGTATGATGAAAAGCAATTTTTATACCAGGTTATAGGGATTATAAAAATTGAAGTAGTAAGCATTTGTATAAACCTTATACAAATGTATGCTGCTCCTAGCCCTATATCACGAGATGAGATGCGCTCACTAAAGGCTAAGACTGATGAGGAGAAGAGAGTTAATCGTGTTGAGCAACATGTTAAGATAATGTATGATGCTGCAATGCATACTGCTAGAACTTCCACAAATACCCAGTGGCGCGCTGAATTTCACAATGGGCAGTGTGCTCAAGGGTTAGATGGTATGTTTGTCGTCACAAATATTGATGATATTCTTAGAGGACTTCAACTCCTTTTCCCAGATTGCTCTGTAGACTTCAAGACTGTTACTATGGCGATGGGTCCAGATAGGCAGATGCATGATATTTCTACTCTGGACGAGAAGGCCCTGATGTTTATCAGTAACAGACAAGTAAAGCAGTGTATTATCATTGATTGGTCTTAGATTACTTTCAGCTCCTTTCCCATTTCTTTCTTATACATTTTTTTTAAGGAATCAATGTATTTTTGTTTTAAATCTACTATATCTTGTTCAGATGGTTCTTCTATCTTTTGAACTTCAATAGGTTCTCCAATTACAGTGTAAACAGGATCTTTTAGAGGATTCTGAGAAATCCCTATGATTTTCGTAAAGGACTTCCACGTGGGTATAGGCATACAGAGGTCAAAGGGTTTCAATGATTCTTGAATTATATCTGGAAGTTCCATTGCCTTACAGATCTCAGCCTCCCCCTTGGACAATACAGGAACTAAGGGAGTCCCTGTTTCTAGAGCAAGTTTGAAGATACCTCTTCTTTTTTCTAGGATAACAGTATCTTCATATAACATTTCTCTCATACCCCCTGGTAATAAAGAAATAGAACTAGTTTCTAGAGCTTTCTTCATAGGATGATAATCGCTAGGGATGATATTAGATTCTTGAAACATTTCTGTGGTAAACGGTAGCCATTGAAGATTACTGAAGACAACCCCTTTTGTTTTTAGATGTTTTGGCCAATTGGTTATTTGGGTTTGTGTGTGAAAATAGATACTAGAAGGAAATACTCCATGAGGGTGCCACATGAAAATGTATTTTCCTTCTTTCAGATTAGATTCTTCAACTCTGAAAGATTGTTTAATATTCGATTCTAGGGTGGAAAAGAATTCAGGGAAGAGCCTTCGGGAAGTCTTATCTAAGAATGTAAAGAGAGGCATAATGCGAATCATCCCCAGAGATAAAATAATAATGAGAAAGGCTGCGGAGAAAAGGCCAACACAGGCTGCTGTCAAGCCAATTCCTATAAACATTCCTAGCCAGATGGCAATATAAGAATAAGGAAAGATAAAGTCAAAGGATACCATTCTAGCTTCTCAAGTAAAAGAAATAGGTAAGGTTAAACGCTATTCACCTAAAAACAAAATTGAACCCCTTGGTAACTTTAAGGAAAGTACCGTTATAATGTCCCCACCTATCAATTCTTCACGTTACCGTCTGAAGGTGCTGAATCGCATGAAGCGTGCGTTCACCAAGTATCCAGATGGGTTTCCAGGGGATAACTATGATGCTACAAATGATATTCTTGAGATGTGGAACGAGTATGAGTATAATGCAGAGATTACTGCTGACAACAAGGATATTCTCCATATGGAAATTGTGGAGTTCATCGTTAGTTTCTGTCAGAAGCGCTATGAAGGAATGTTGGCCCAGGGGACCAAGACCATTCAAGAGATTGATGATTTAATCTTTGAGCTCCCCTTTGAGGAGACACGTATGCGCATGTGGTCGATGATTGACATCTGGACCATGACATACAAGGGTCCCGTTCCTGAACTTAGGGAGATTGCGTCAAATGAACAGAGTGTTCACAACACTGTAGTCCTCAAGGCAACTAATGACGGTATTGGTATCTTGAGTAATATTTCTGTTCCAGATGAGCAGAAGACTCTAATCGAGATTTGTCAGGCCTGGACAAAGTCTTCTTGTTCTCATAGGATTAAGATTGAGCATGTGGTAAAGGATATGCGTGACTGGGGGTCAAGGGAAACAGTGATGCACAAGACTAAGAATGTCTATAAGGAGGTTCTTCGGGGTCTCTGGGCAAAGATTAAGACCTATACGGGTGAGCTTTATCAGGAGCTTCTAAAGAGGCTTTGGGAGGAGTGTTGGGAAGCCATTGGGCTCTGTGCGGATGGTCATGTAGGACGCCTCGTCAATGTCCTTGTGGGCTTTGACGACGAGTTTAAGAATGATGTGAGTCCAATGGTCTACTTTCAGAATAATATTGCGCTTATCGCTGACGCTGATACTCCCATGGAGTTTAAGATTCAGCAAGCCAAGAAGCTCATGGATGATATTGGGATGCCAGAGGCTCAGAGGGCTGACTGGCTGAGTGCTTTCTGAATTATAAAAAAGGTTCGAGCATTTTTACTAATTCAAGTTCAGATATATCTAACTGTAGTTTCTCTAAAGTAATTTTTTCATCATGGAGAATTTCAGAGGCATCTATAATTCCAGATAAAGTTAGAAGTGAACGAATACAAATTTTTCCTCCGTAGAAGTGCTTTAGTGCGTTATCATCAATAAACCAAAAAGAAATATGGGGACCTCTTTGCTTTATAGATGTCGGGGTTATATTATGAGCTGAGGAAGAATCAAGACAGGTTCCTCTCGGTTTCTTTAAAAAATGTTCTAGAAAAAAGCTGGAAATATTTTTACTAAACTCCAATCTTAGTATCATACTATACTATAATTATAAGAAGAATCTAGGTAGTCTTCCTAGAACTTGCCATACTGAAATATGTTGATCAAAAGGTAGCTCCATGATTTCAGCTTCTTCCTTAGTTAACTTAACTATATGACCTCTACCAATTCTCTTTTCCTTTTTGGCAGATTCCAATAAAGTCCTGTGGATTTGCCAAAGAGAACAACGCCTGGGAACTAAATGATGCTTTGCCCATTTATACGCGCGCTCGTTTAGTTGAAATTCTTCAGTCCAAAGATTCAAGTCTGGATTCTCAACTAGAGTTGAAATCTTCAGAGCCTTTGCATAGATACTCTTAGAATCGTGAGATAACTTCTCAATAAAGGAATGAATGAGACTCATAGAATCCGTTAAATCAGTATCTGATTCAGTATCAGACATTTACTTACCCTACCTTAAATTCAGAAGCAATTTTTAGACAGAGATTTTATTTTTCATTCCATGACTGTGCCCATTGACTTATTGGGTGATGTAAATCAGTTCTAGTCCACCAAATGGGTTTATCATTCAATGGTTCTATGGCAATAACCCAGTGTGGAGGAACTAGTAAAACAGTCGACGGTCTTAAGATTACTTCAATGTGTTTTACCTGAGACCACAGGGGGTGATGTTTTACTGTAGCCTCAGACCATCTGAGCCCCTTCCATCCTGGGGGTAACTTAGATTTCTGAGTATTATGAACTAAGATACATCTAGCTTCTCCATCAGTACAAGATATAGCCGTTGCCCAGCCATACATATATCTTAATCCCTCTGGCCCAATATGGGCTTCAGTTTTACATCTAAAAATAAGAGGATTCAAGTCAAACCATCTAAGCAGGGTGTCAGATTCAATCTGAGAAATCCCTAGAATCTCAGACCAAGTAAGTTCCAGGGATTGAGGTACATCGACTTGCTTAGATGGATTTTCCTGATAATCTGCCCAAACAGGCTGAGTAGGCCAGAATCTTGTCTGAGATAAATTAGATGCCACCCAGATGTCCTTTGGTCTAACATCTGATACAACGACTGGAACCTTTTCTTCCCAGAGGGTAAGAAGATTAGATGGAATCTGAGATTCCTTTATCTGAGAAAGACTATATTTACTTACACTTTGTGAATAATGCCAGACAATAATACAAAATATGATTAAAAGGATAATAATCCATTCAATCATCTTCTTATTTGCTAATGCTATATTGATGGTAGCCTCTAAACCGCGATATGGGGCATGGGGGTTTATCCAAAGCGTAGCACTTAGCAGCCCCAAGGCGAAGCCAGTAGGGCTGTTAGCAGCCCCAAGCCCTACATCCCTCAGGTTCCAACTTCTTCTCTGTAGGACCAGGATTCTCGCAGCGTCTAGGGTCCTTCCAAATATTCTGCCGGGGAGGCTCAGTAACACCAAGATATCTATCTTGCTTTGTCGCATTATTAAAGAGACGTGTAGATCTAGACCAATTGCGCTCATCGGCCTCAGCTCTACAATGATATGTTCCAGCTCTCAATAAAGCCTTAGGCATAGAGATTTCCTCAACAAACTGCGATGGAGGCTTTTTAGAAGCCGGGACTAGCATTCTGTCGACATACATATCACCATTCTGAGGAGGAGTGTATTCCTTATCATCGCATGTCCCTAGAGGTCTATCGAGTCTTCGTAATAAGCTTTCCTTATCTACTGCTCTTATATAACGATCGGGAGGGTATTTTACACCACCCTGAGGAAATACAGTAGAATCGCTCACATAAGGGGCATTCTGACCAACTGCGCTAGTTCTGTATTCTAAGCAAACCTTGGTATAAGGGCGGAAATCAACAGGTAAAGAAACTTGCTCGACAGGAACAGATCTCTTATAGATTTGGGTTGGATCCCAGTGGGAAGATAGGCATACAGCTGGGAAAAACGGTTGTGTAGTAGACCCCTGAATAGGATAAGATTCAGTTGGACTTCCATTTTTAAATGGTGTTCCCATAGGACTCATGGGTGCTATAGCGGAAGTCATCTGACCTTATATAGATTTTACTTTTTAAGGACTAGCGGTAACTGCCTCAACAATCTGAACAGACCCAGACCAGTCACAATCATTATTATTAATTAGAACACCATTGGCGTCATACCAATTAAAACTGAGAGTATCTATTTTTCCAACAGGAGGATTGAAGGTAACGGGGCTTTGAACAAATGTAGTAGCAAATGAACCAAAACTATTCAACATAAGTTTAGAATTATACAGTCCACTCTGGGCAGTAGTATCTCTTGTCTGAGCAAAGTTTTCCTGCTGACTTACATCCATCTTATTCATACCATATTCTCTATTTAATTGTAGATAGATATAATCATCGAATATTTTGAAAAATGAAGTAGCTCTCTGAATTGTATTAAATGGTGTATCTTCTAGGGCAAATCCTAAATTATATCCTATACCATATTGTTCTATAAAGGCATTTGATGGTGTAACGCAGCTAGAAAAGGGTATATTAAATTCTACTGGATCTGTAGTTCTATTTCTATTTGCCAAGTAGGGTGGTAGGATATATTGTAAATCGCCTGTAATAAGATTTGCTATAATCGCATTACTTTCACCATTTATGGTACTAACAATACCAGCATTACTAGTATTTAATGTATTTAATTTATTAAATTGTGTTAAAAAATCACCAAAGCTTCTAGTAGTAATTGTTGACCCAGAATATCCAGGAACCCCTGAGGCTCCATAAACTAAGCTTGTGCTAAAGATAGAATTGAAATATGTTAGGAATGACCTATATTCTGGATTTACATTCGTGACTGTGCTTATTACCTGAGGCTCATTAGATAAATCTTTCAAGCTAATATATCCAAAGTCATATCTCTGAGGTAGATAAAATCGGACTAAGCTCTGGAAGGTTTCAGAGGGAGAATATGCGCGAATAGCAAGATAATTGAATGAATCTGCGTTATCATTATTAAAGTCTATAGATTTAGTAAGATTAATATTATATATATAGGAATCATAGTTATATCCTGAGAACATATCTGAGCTGGAGAAATTGCTGGATTTCTCCATTGCGAATTGACCACTTATATCTTTTACCATGCTCGTAAAATTTTTATAAAAGAACATCTGAGTATGCTGATAAGAAGGATATGTCTGAACATCAGTAGTATCTTGTATAGGATTTAGTGAGGTACCCTTCTTAGTTAAGGTTATCTTATGTGTAGGGTAAAATATTTGATTTGCGAAATTAGTAAGAACAGTAAAATCATAAGGAGATGTGAGACGAACACCATATAGTGTATTTAATGTGCCTTGACATGGTGTATGCCATATATTAGTATATTTCGAATAAAGAATATCACTAGCAATAGTAGAAACATTAGAATTATATTGTTTTAAGATATATCTTGGGCTATTGTAAGAAGTATCGCTATTCTGAAGATTCGAGGGGAATAGTTCTTTTGTATTGATATTTTGATAGAGGACAGGAGAACCCTGATTATCTGTAATAAAATAGTTACCAAATGAGTCAGTAATAGCTTTACCTACATTCGAACTAGCAATATCCGAAGTGGTTGAGAAAGAATTATAGAAATTATTATTTCCTGGAGAATATCTGAGTTCTGGATTAAAATTAATTCCATTAAACCCAAAGTAGGAGACTATTTGAGAGGTTGTGCTTATATCTTCTGTTACAAGAGTTCCTAGAATACTATTTGCGCTATTTCTTTGCTGTGTAATACTTGTCTGATTCATACTTAGCGTAGTTGAAGTGAATGGAAGTTGAGTAATATTAATTGTGCTTTGATTTTCAATATTTTTATTCTGGAATGAATACATGAAAATATATTTACCCTCAAAATCATTTAACACCTGGATAGGAACGTTAATTACTTCTGAACCTACAATAGATGGTGATGTATATACACTATATTTGAACAAGGGTATTCTAGCAGTAATAGCATTCTTAAATGTATAGGGTTGAACAGGAATATTCTTAGATAAGTAAGTAGAATTTGTTAAAGAACGAGATAGATATGCCTGTGGAAATTGTGTTGCGTTTAACCACAGTTGACCATCAGATAGAATGGGTTTATATGCCATAATATCCTTAAATGTATAGGCTCCAGTAGAATACGACATTTCCATGACAAGTCCATAGACTGCTCTAACTGTTCTATTACTTTGAACTAGTGTAGATAAAGAAGGACTTGGCAGTTGCGACTGCGATATATCAAATCCTAGATAACTTACTGAAACGAGAAATGGGTTTGCCCAATATCCAAGTCGTGGGACCCCTCCAAAAATACGGTCAAGTGTAGGATTCGTAGGATTTACATGTGGATTTGCTAAATTAGATTCTAATCGTAAATAATCAAGAAGACAATAGACTTCAGTTAAATCAATATATAGAGTATCTTTATAAGACCGTGTTATAAAATATCTTTGAAATGAAGAAAATATAGTCTGAATTGTTGAAGATATGGTAGATACCTTAGCTTCAGTAATACCAGTAGCGAATAAATCTTGAATAACCCTAAAAAGAGTAGAATTAGATAAACCTATAAAAATAAACGATGGTAAAGATGGAAAAGATCTTTGTGCTATACGAAAACTTGGTTCTAGAGTATCAGGGACGAAACTCGGTAATAAGGTTATTCCAATAAGAGATAAATACGATCTATACCATACCCAATTAAATCCAGTGCGATTAGAGAATTGAAGAGAATCTGAAAAATAACTAAAGGTTAAATTTCTATTTTCTGTATTGTATACCACAGGTGCCTGAAATACAGATAACTTAGAACCATCTATGAAAGATGGTTGAATAGTCTGAGGTTCTGCCGCAGGAATTATTTTCGATTGCTCGTATGTTATTACAATTAAACCGTGACCACCTTGACCAGAATCAATTAATGGATTTCCACCTTGTCCATAAGGAACTTTAGTAGAAGTAATAAAACTATTATCAATAAGATTAACTTGTTCATTTATACCTGGGGAAATATAATTTGTTATATTTGTATTTTCACCTGGAAAAGAGACATCGTAATCTAAGGGTGTAAATAACGAGGGATAAATAAATCCTGCTCCTCCACCACCAGCTCCTCCTAAACCACCAGCTAAGGTTCCACCACCTCCTCCACCATAATATCCACCACCACCACCCCCTGAACCATTTACAATACTTACTGTATTTGTTAAAGTTTGCTGAGAAGCTAAAATAGCAGGACTACCACCTAACAAATATTTTCCAGAGGTTGCCCCTGTTCCTCCATATCCAGAATTTGTATCTGAACCACCCCCTCCATTATATATATTAAGAGCTTTTATAGAACGATTCATAGTAATTACTGTTCCACCAGAATATCCCGTGGCTGTTTCTGTGAGTAATCCTATATTAAAAAAGTTAATCTCATTAATGATAGGTGGACCAGGAGTAAATTTATTAATCTCAATATAAATACTGCTATATCCTATTAATGGAATAATATCAAATCCTACTAGAGAATATGTAAGATATTGCGTAAACTTCGGAGTAGTAGATGAATATAAGAGAAGACTCTTAGTAGAATCAGTATAGACGCCAATTCCCGTAATCATATTCTCTTGAACAGTAGGAAATGTGCCATTTATAATTTGAATATGATTGATACGAGATACCTTTTCTGGAAAAGTAATTCTTAGTTTTAATGAATCTCCAGGGATAAAGAAAGGTATCCATGATGTTTCTAAATATCCATCAATGATATTAGAAACAGATTTACCCAGTAAATTTGTTTTTCTCGAATCTAAATCTAGAACAAAAGCTGCTGGAATTAATTCAACTACTGAATTCGGATTATTTATCGCTGTAATATCTGTAATTTGACATGACCCTGGAGTACTCTTTAGTAGCATTATATTAATTAGAGATACATCTACTAGAGCAGGAATAAAGGTAATCTCATACATATTTAATCCCGAAGAAGAATCAAATGTAAATGATAATGGTGTCACTGTATAATCAGTGTAAACTGTAAAATTAGAACTTCCAGTATCAATACGTATTCCAGTGAATAAGGACGATGCTACCGCAGGGCAATATAGTATAAGTTTATTTATTAGGGGAGCAGGATTTGAATATGACACTGTAATTGGATATTGTATAACATCAACTGTATATTCTTCTGGTGGAAAGAAGGTAGTAGTAAAGTCCCCATCAATTAAGGTGTATGGATCTACATCGATAGGCGTAGTAGAATCATAAATGCGAAATTCGCATATAGAAGGCTCATCTTGTAAATAGGTTTCCTTTTGAATTTCAATATATAAATTAGATAAATTAGGTTGAACTGTAATTGGGCCATAGCTAGATGTATTAGCTTGAACTATTGAAGAAATATCAGGATCAAATCCTCCTGAGAAACTATATGCCCAGGATATTCCATCAAGACTTTTGAGTATAGAGACTTGATTTCCTGCGAGACCAGTGCCATCTTTAGCTTTTCCTACACAGACAAAATGATTTCCTACATACTGAACATCATTCATTTGTATACCACCCGTTACTGGAAAATTACTATTTAACCAATTAATACCATCGATACTATATTTAATAAAGGAAGAAGAATCGCTTGTGATACCTGAAACTACAAAGACATTATTCGCAAATATAATACTTAATCCAGAAAATTCAGTTATATTCACTTGTGAAGTTCGCGTCCAACGAATTCCATCTGAACTATAGATTAAACCAGATGTAAAAGGGGCAAATTCTTTATTTTGCGCAATAACATATCTTCCTACTCCATAGGCAATATCATTCAGACCACTGATTCCAACATTACCAACTGTTTTCCATGTTATGCCATCTGAACTATTTTTTACAACTGAATCTGATGACCCAAGTGCCCAGAAAAGACCATTAATAAATCTAATTCTTACAACTGACTTAGAAAACCTTGATAAAGCTAAGGCCCATGTTATACCATCTGAAGAAACAAATAGTTGACCCGTGTCAGTTCCTGCTAATAAGGTACGATTGCCAAAACATAAGGTTGTAAAAGATTTTCCAGTAAACTCAGGCACTCTACATTTTGTCCATGTAATTCCATCTAAACTAGAAAGAATAGCAGGTCCTTCTTTACCTAGACCACATGAGAACCATCTTGAAAATCTGGAAACATAGAGAATCGATGTAACTGAATCGAGAATAGTATTATTGGCTGGAATCCAGGTTAGCCCATCTAGACTGTATTGAATAGATTGTTGAGGTTCAGTATGAGTTCCTCCTACTAGCCACGCCTGTGAATTTATGGTATTAGGTTCGGATTGAGCAGTAGGATAAATCTCATAAATTTGTTGATTATATTTACCATTATAAATTACTTGAAATTCTGAAGGTTGAATCGAAGTATTAGAAAAGAGAACTTGAGACCTATCAAGACCACTATATACAGTAATTCCAGTGATTAAGTTTTTAATATTTCCTACAGGAGGACCATAAAAGCGTATCTTGGATATTTCTGTTAATGGCTGATTAAATGTTAGATACATGCCATAAGTATTTGGTGTTGGAAAATAATTAGAGGGATTCATTTTTGCTGGAATAGAAGGCATCCATGAAGTTAAGAAATTACCATCTATTACATTTTGTATTGTAGAACTTGATACCACAGGATTGGTAAACATATCTTGAATAGATTGAATATTTCGTTTAGAATAGAATAAACCAGAGAAAATAGCATTAGAAAATGGGTAAGGAATAATATCTTGAGGTAGAGGTGTAAATCCAATACCACCTGGCCCTCCAAGTTCCTTTGCTCCAGCTGCGCCACCTCCTCCTACAAGTAACAAGGGTGTAGCAGTTAATAAATTAGGGCTAGCAAATAATCCAGAGAATCCTCCACCTTGTAAGGAGATACTGTCATTTCCTATAAAATTACCTAGAAGCGATGTACCACCTCCACCATATCTCATCTGTTCATAGGATTGTAGAGACCCAATTGTCTGAACAGTAGATACATTTGACCTGTTTCCACCCTTTCCTACAACCATATATAGAGTAGAAATACCTAATGGTGCGTCAGGAGTTTTTGTATTTAGAAGAGTTTGAACATCAATGTTAACTTTAATATAAGCACCTGCTCCTCCATAGATAGATGATTTATTTACCCATGTTCCACCACCTCCACCCCACATCCATAAGGTTAGATTATTCATAGATGTATTTAGATCAAAGGAAAGAGGAGTTATAGAATATGATGTTCCAGGGAGTTCACGGAAAGTAAATGTGCTAAACAAGACAATATTACCACTAATTGGAACATTCTGAAGTGGTGGTATAGGATTTACTAGATAATTTATACATTCTGAAGAATTTGTTGTTAAAAGAGTGCTAATTGAGCTGGCATAGGAGGCAGATTGAAAACTCATGGAAGCATTTGAAGATATAGAATAGACTGAATTTACGGTATAGATTGAATCTGAATACTCACTGAAATACGTTAGAAGACTTGTTGAAACTAAAGGAATCTGATATGATGTAGGAAAACTAAATGGAGTATTGCTATCTGTAGTTAGATAAGAGTATTCCTTATATCCAATAGATGGCGTAGTAATAGGAATAGACTGTTCATATTGTGATTGTGTCTGAGAAGCTGAACCCTGTGGTCCATAAGCACTACTGGCATCTTTTGCTACTATCGGTATTATATACTGTGGCTGTTCTAAAGACCCAGGCGGTGCTTGAGCAGTTTGGCCGAAGAAAGTAACGCTAGTACTTGGTTTCTGTGCCAAAGGATATGGTAGTATACTCCCAGAAAGAACACTATAGGTAATACTTTCTCCCTTAGAATTAAATGGAACCATATAATACATGGAATTGTAACTTATGAGGTCATTCGTATTTGGTGTATACCCATTGAGTAAGACCTTACTTAGAGGGACATATGACTCATCGATATCATACTGATACCATGTTCCAAACTCTACACCAAACCCTGGTGTCACTGCTGCTGTGCCTGGTCCATACGGAATAGAGCGTGTAAACTTAAGAACTGCTAGAGCTGTATCTAATGTATTAATGGAATTCACTAAACTTAGACCACTAAATACGCCTACATACTTAATCTGGAGATTGGGATCCTCAACCGTCGTAGAAGTAGCAGCTGTAGGATATATACAAGATTTGAAGGTAAATGAAGTTACTTCAAAAAGCCCATCATTAGGTAAAAACCCAATAGCATTTATACCTCTTCCTAATTTAATATTATTCTGAGAATCAATAGGAAAAGCCTTGACTACACTAGTTATAGAAGAAGTGTTAGCTATACTTATTGTAGTAAACGTTGTAAATGCGTCATCTAGTTGAACAGGAATAGAATATCCAGTATACCAATGTACTATTTTTTGCTGTGATGTGGAAGTTCCTTTAAAGGTATAGGTATTGTTAGTTATAGGTTGTAGGATAGAGTTTGAAGTATTAGAATCAAAATATGTATTCTGTAATGTATTAAAGGGGGATATATATTGGAAGGAATAATATGAAAGAGGATCTATACGAATAACAGATGTTGGGTCTACACCAGGTGAACCAGAGTTAAATCCTACATAATCAGTTAAATCATTAGAAACACCTGATATATCATATCCTATAGGTTTACCTTGTAAGGTTAAAAATGTATTAAATGTTGAACTAGTAGGTTCTAGACCTGTTAAACTAGACTGAAAAGGAAGCCTTGTAAAATCAGGATTATAATTTATAACATAGGATGTTGTAGAAAGATTAGAAGTATTTAATGGATTATCCAGGGGATTGAATGTCGAGAAATTATCGGTTATAGATGTATAACTGGAATCATTATAATAAATTAATGGGGCAAAGGAAATATTTGAGCAGGCTAAATTATTACTTCTAAAAATAGTATAATATGTATGTCCAGAAAATGTGCTAAAACTTATTGTACCATCAGACGTTGATGTATTTACAGATGTAGAAAACTTATAATGTAAAGGATTTTCATGACGGGGTTTACCAAGATCTGCCATAAAAGCACCTCTATCATGGTATACAAACATCGAGAAATTATCAGAAAATAATGTGCTAGTAGTAGCATTAAGCATAGATATCATTGTTATTTTTGTATTATTTGCAAAATATCCAGTTGTCTTTCCAGGGGGAAAGGGGGCAATAAATTCAAAGTTAAAATAGTTTTTCTGGGAATTTGCTTGTAGTAAGGATGCTGTAGTAAAGGCATCAGTAAATTGCTGACCAAATGTTGGCTGTAGAATCTTAGGAGAATAATTTTGTACATCCATATTCTTATTTGTCGAAGTATAGACAAAATTATAAGAAATATCAAAATAATTCTGAGGAACATTCTCTTTATTCAAGTCCAAGATACCCTTATAATTCCCCCCCTTATTATAATCTGCGTATCTGTAATAATAAGGTAGTGGTAAGGTTTCAACTTGTAATGTTTGTCTAACAGGAGATCTAAATTTAAAGATAGTATATTGAGCAGGTAGGATATTAACCATTACATCAACGCTACGACTAGAATAATTTGTATTAAAATAATAATTTGTAGAATCTATAGCAAGAGTATTAAATTGAAAATTTTTTCCATAGATATTATAAGGATATAAGCTATATGGTGAATTAATAGTTGATAAATCTGTTCCTACGTATCCCATGCTAGAAACTAAATTAGGCCAATACCCAGGAGAATCACTAAATAAATTAACAGTAGATGTAAGAGGTGTTTCACCTGAAGTTAAATATTCAAGTGTATATCCCGTGCGAATACCAGAGGCATTCATTCCATCTTGGAAATATATAGTATTGGTAACCGTATTAAAATACTGGGGCGCATAGGTGGCAAAGGGTATTCCTAATAATTTAGTTAAATTACTTTGGAGAAATCTAAACATATCTGAATAAACCACTGTGGCCTTAGCTACATTAGATTGTAAGATGGTATAGGTAGCGGCTGTCAAGTTATTTTTAGCTAGAATACTTGCTAAAGCAGCAGAACCAGTATTATTAATAAGATTTACTAAAGAAGTATTCAAGGTAGTAGTAACAAAGTTAACCTGGAGAGAATTGGAATCATACGCAACTTGATAACGATTCACTAGACTATAGCGAAAAGTATTATTCAGACGATAAATATCTAAAATAGATTTTCCATTAATAAGAACAGTTAAGTTCTGATTAATAAGATATAGAGCAACCTGATCATTAATTCCAGACATATTGAAGATTAAATGTGAATATACAGTTTCACCTTTACCTAGAAGAGTATCAGGAACAGATAACTTTAAAAATGGCTTAGTGATTGTCTCATTTTTATCTAAGAAAAGTTCGTAGAGTACGGGATAATAATAAGCAACCTTTAATTGATCCATTGTATAATCAATGAGTCCAGCATATCGATTTCCCCAGTAATAACTAATAATAAGTGCTAGAGTAGGATTTTGAATATACTTTGAATTTAATCGATCAAAATAAGAA
>Ga0247722_10000452_pt1 | contig 25366 bp, 17 predicted proteins | sample MSEWelMarce3H_FC_FD_189094 | JGI IMG/M metagenome (GOLD analysis project Ga0247722, IMG submission 189094) | Subsurface sediment microbial communities from gas well in West Virginia, United States - MSEEL Well Study Marcellus 3H_FC | ecosystem: Environmental > Terrestrial > Deep subsurface >... | reverse complement strand
CTTCTGTGTTTAATTATTTGTGCCATTTTTGTTTGTTTGTTTTATTTTATAAATACTTTATTTTTACATTAAATGGATGTGGCCATTGTGTCGAACTTAAAAAAAGTTTGATTGAGTTAGATATCAACTACTTTGAAATTGTGGTTGATAATAATGAAGAAATTTGGAATCAAGTTATTAACCAAACAGGCCACAACGCACTACCAACAGTATTTATATCGATAAACGGTACCGATGAAGGACCGGTATTTGTACCCGAAAGGGACTTTAATAGTAAAGAAGAGTGCATTGAAATCATTAAAAAATATGTTTAATTAAAAAGGGATATAAAAAATATCCCTTTTTTTTATGCCAATAAATAAGATAAAAGTATTTATGTAAAAGACTTTACTTTTTAATGGCATTACAAAGAATAAATTGGTTACAGATTGATACGGAAACCGTACCTTCTGGTTCGGTTATAGACTTAGGAGCGGTATCGGGACCGTTACATGCAGGATATTTCGAAAATTTATACGTATCAGGTCAAACTATTGGCGACTTCATTGCCAGTGCGGGTACTACCGAACTTAATTTATGGTCAGCTTCAGTCAAAGAAGCCATTCAGACCACCGGTTCTAATTTAACGGTAAAGGGTAACTTATTAGTTTTAGGTACCACAACATCAATTAATTCAAATGTTGTCACTATCGGCGACAATATATTGTCTTTAAATGGTGCTGAGGGTGTATTTGGGGGTATTCAAGTAAATGACCCAACAAATCCAAGTAAAATTTCAGGTTCTTTATTGTGGGATTCAACCAATGATAAATGGATTGCGGGTCCTGTAGGTAGTGAACAACCAATTGTTTTAAAACCACAGTTAGATTCGGTATCGCAATCATTAAATGATTCTAACATATGGAAACAAACAGGTTCATTCTTTGCAACAACTAATGATTTGCAGATGACCGGTTCAGTTACAATTAAAGGTGATTTAAGAGTTGAAGGAAAAACAACATTAGTACAAACCTTAGACCCAAATGTAGAATCTTTAGTTGTTTCTGGTGCAATGAACATAGTTAGAAATCAAATAGGAAGTCAAATAAGGTCAGCATCATTATCGGTACAAAATTTAGGTACGTTTGCTGATATAAATAATAATTCAGTAATTGATTGCGGTAGTGGTTTCTAATTAAAAAATAAAGTATTTATAAAATAAAACAAACAAACAAAAATGGCACAAATAATTAAACACAGAAGAGGTCTCATTGGTGGGGTTAAAAATTTAACTGCACGTAATGGTGAACTTATCATCGCTTCAGGTTCAATATCTGATTTGGCGGGTCCCTTTGTATTCATTGGTTCACCAAATACGGTTGATGAGGGAGTTGCCGGTGCATTTAATTCAGTATCTAAGTTATATACTGGTACCGCAGCACCAACAATAACCGCAGCAACATATGGTTCGGCTTTGGACGGTACACCGTACTATGCTTCAGGTAATAAATCATTATATATCCTTAATAATAGTAACGTAGGTAACTCATTAATTGACCTTACAGGTAATATTGAAGGTAACACAATTAGTGGGGTTACAATTAATAAATTACAATCAACTGCTGTAAGTGCTTCGTTTTTTACGGGTTCATTCAAAGGTGATGGTACGGCATTATATAATGTACCGGCAAGTGGTGTTACAGGATTGGAGTTAAATCAAATTGGACAAGGAACTGTTACCGCATCAATTACTGAAGCTAATGGTTTTAATGTTAATACCAAATCAGCAATTACAGGAACATTAAATGTTAATGGAAACACAAGTATCACAGGAACATTTGTTGCAACTAATGGTGCCGCATTTATAAATCAAGGTGTTATTTCACAAAATAGTAATCTATTATTAACAAGTGGTTCAAACTTAATTATTCAAGATGGTGGTAACATTAATGTAAGCGGTAGTGTTTATATTACAGGTTCTCAATATGTTGATGATGTAATTAGTAGAACAGGAAACGCAACTAATGCATTACACCTCAACGGAGGAACATTTAATGCGCCTGATGTTGAATTAACATCAGTTAGCAATATTTCATTATTTGCTGAGGGTAGCGGTGGAACTCCAACTATAAATGTAACGGGTTCATTAAAAGTTACTGACGACGCTACATTTGAACAAGATTTATATGTTTCAGGTAATATCTATCAAACGGGTTCATTCTTTACACAAGGTGATATTGTTTTATCGGGTAGCATCAACATTGGTGATAACTTAACAGGTGATACAATTAACTTTGGTGGTGAAATTAGTTCATCTATTATACCTGCGGTAAATAACTCATTTGACTTAGGTAGTACAACAAACGCTTGGAATGATTTATATGTTAGCGGTACTGCATATATTGAAAATATTAGTTTGGCAGGTATATCGGTTAATAGTTTAGCTTTACCGGGTAATTTAACCGTTAGTGGTACAACAATATTATCAGGTTCAGTATCACTTGAGGATTTAACCAACAATAGAGTTGTTATTGTTGGCACAAATGGTCTTTTAGAAGATGATGCTAACTTTACATTTGATGGTACAACATTAAAAGTTGGTGATGGTGACTTTGAAATTGGTGTTTCTAGTGGTAATATTAGAACTTCAGGTTCATTATTAGTTAAAAGTGGTACAACTATAACGGGTTCATTAAATGTTAGTGGTTCTGCAAATGTAGTAGGTCCGGTGGACGTTAAGGGTGATACAACATTAACTGGTTCATTATTTGCAACCAACATTAAAGGAACAGGTTCTCTTTACTTACAACCTGACCAAAACGACTCAAGATTATTTGAAATTTATAATAGTGCAGGACCTTCAGGTTATACTGATATTCATCTTGTGGGTAATGCCGATTTAAACTTCTTCGGTGATGACACAAATTATTTAAAAATAGATGATACCGCACAAACAGTAACAATTGTTGGTGTAAATGGAGTGGCAATTAGTTCTTCATTAAGTGTTACAGGCTCTGTAGATATTAATGGGAACACAAAAATGACCGGTTCATTAAATGTAACCAATATTAAGGGTACAGGTTCACTATATTTACAAGCTGACCAAACCGACGGAAGGTATTTTGAAATATATAATACCGAAATGAGTGATACGCACATTAAATCTAGTGGTGGATTAAGTTTCTTTGGTGATGACACAAATTATTTAAAAATTGATGATAGCGCACAAACAATAACTGTTGTTGGTGTAAACGGTGTCTCTGTTAGTTCTTCATTAAATGTTACAGGTTCTGCACAATTTTCATCTACAATTAATGTGGATGGTGTGGCAACAGTTTCATCTTCAATTGTTGAAGATTTAACACAACATAGAATTGTTGGAGTTGGGTCAGGTGGTGCTTTAATCGATTACAGTGGATTAACATATAACGGTACTGTTTTAAAAATCGGTGGCGGTCAATTTGAAGTTGACAACGCTGATGGTGACATTAGAACTTCAGGTTCTTTAACTGCAAATGGTTTAACCAATAATGGTAATTTAACAGTTAACGGCGATTTAAGTGTAACGGGTGCGACAGGTTTACAATCAACATTAGATGTTACGGGTTCAGCAACTTTAAAATCTACATTAGAGGTTAAAGGTGCAACAGGACTTAACTCAACATTAGATGTTACAGGTTCTGCGGTATTAAAATCATCTTTAGAAGTTAAAGGAGCAACAGGATTAAATTCAACATTAGATGTCACAGGTTCTGCAGTATTAAAATCATCTTTAGAAGTTAAAGGAGCAACAGGATTAAATTCAACATTAGATGTCACAGGTTCTGCAGTATTAAAATCATCTTTAGAAGTTGGTACAACAACTGAATTAAAAGGTGCGGTTGGTGTTAATTCAACATTAGATGTTACTGGTTCTGCGGTATTAAAATCAACTTTAGAAGTTAAAGGAGCAACAGGATTAAATTCAACATTAGATGTAACGGGTTCGGTAACATTTAAAGATAGCTTAAGTGTTACAGGTGCTACAACAATTAATGGATTAACAACTATTAATGATAACGCTACAGTAAACGGTGTTTTAACTGTGACAGGTGAAACTCAATTGCAAGGTAATTTATACGTATCGGGTAACCTACAGGTATTAGGTTCATCAACAAATGTTAGTATTCAATCACAAACTGTTGACATTGGTGACAATATCATTCAAGTAAATGCTTACTCACCATTTGATAGATATGCGGGTCTTGCTGCATATGACTCAGGTTCATCAGGAACGTCGGGTTCTGTTCTTTGGGATTCAACAAATGATTATTGGTTACTTGTTAACTCGAATAGCAACACAAGTAAACTTATTGGTACAACAGCATCTACAGGTGGAACAGGAACCGAGATTAGCTTAACAAGTGGAACATTCCCAATAGCTACTGCATCTAATACGATAGGTGATAGTTTATTAACTTTCACAGGTACAACATTGGCATTTAACACCAATAAGTTTACTGTCGATTCAGAAAGTGGTGCAACTGCAATATCAGGTAACTTAACATTATCATATTCAGGAGGTACTGACGGTGGTACTAAAACTTCAAGAGTTACTTTTAGAAATTCAAGTAATATATTAGGTTTTGTATCAACAACAGAAACAACAAATGAATTAGATGGTATTTTAGGATACAATCATTCAAGCGGTGTTCTTGAATTCTCCACATTAATTGACGGAGGAACATACTAACAAATAAATAAGGGGGATAATATCCCCCTTTTAATAAAAATATAAAATGGGGGTAATATTTCAAAATGGTTTTTCGGTAGGTGCAGCACCACAAGGTTTTAGTTTTACATTAACGTCAGATTCTTTTGACCAAAATGGTTTTTATGATTCTGTTTGTGGTAATGCAGAAGGTGAACTAATTAATTTTACTGGTATCACAATTACTAACCATGGAGATTCTTATTGCGGTATCAACGCAGAATTAAGTGGTAGTAGTCTCACTGAAATCACAAACCTATGGATATCAGCAGGAATTACCGGAACTAGTCAGGGTTATATGTTTAACGTTACATGGGGTCCTGGTAGTACAATACAAAACGGTGTTGTAAAAGTTGGATTTTACGCTGTAGAGGGTGGTACTAATAATAATATAAGAATTTGCCCAATTGACGAATCCGACCCTGATTATTTAACTAGTGGAAATGCGGGTAGCACATCGTCGATAAATGGAACATTTAATTTTCCTGCAACATTCACATTAATAATTCCACAAATTCCTAAGGGTGGATGGTGTTAAGATAATTTTATGATATTTCATAGACAAGCACATACAAGAGGTAATCCGACAGCAGATTGGATTACCTCTTTTCGTACATTCTACTTTCCTCCATATCTTGATAAGACATACACCAATTTTAGTGATTTAGAAACCATCAATGATGATAGAACACAACCCGGTGGTCATGTTCCCGAACACTTACATAAGAATATGGAAATATTTGGTTATGTGGTTGAAGGATTATGTAGACATACCGATAATCATGGTAATGTTGTGGATGTACCTGCAGGTGCTGTACAAAGAATGAGTGCCGGTAGTGGTATTAGACATACTGAGGGAAATGCATCTGATAAACCAAATCGTTATTTACAATTATGGGTTCGACCAAATGTTTTTAACACCGAACCAAGGCATGATTGGCATCAATTTACAAGAGAAGATAAACTAAATAAATTTTGTGATATAACTGAGAAATTACCAATTAAACAAGACGCAAAATTACTTGCGGGAATATTTACTGAAGACTATACGTTTGAATTGAATTCAAATCGCAGGTATTATCTATATGTGGTAAAAGGAACAGCAACAATAAACAAGATTTTCTTAATTGAGGGAGATGGTTTAAGCTTTACTCAAGAAAAAAAAATCGATATTATTACAAATAACGAAATTGAAATAATAATATTTGATTTAGTGTAGTATTTATATTAATATGGCAACATCGAGACCCTTCGCATACAACACCGGTACAACAATATCAGGAACAATTCAAGTTGGTAATTTGGCTGTTGGTACAACTCGTACTGACTATCTACCAAGTGAAGATATTCTATGGTGGAATGGTCCCGATGAAGAATTGGGTTACGTAATTGCTCAATCTGTAGCTGTGGGTACACAACCATCACCCGTATCAGGTGTGACGGCATCCATTGGTTTTTTTAGGTCGACATCATTAAATGAAGCTTCATTTATTGAAATTGCAAATAGAATAACAAGTCAAGGATTTACAACTGGAAGACAAGCATCTTCATGGTTAACAGCCAACGGTTATTGGAATTCATATCCACTTAATCAATTTAGTTACTTTATTACAAACGACCCATATGAAATATGTTATACTCCATCAGAACAAATAACAATATACGATGGTGACACAATTGCAATTAATGATATTCTATATCAAGCACCATTGGGTGAAGATGTATTTACAATTGCTGAATTGCAAACTCTTTTAGACACGAGCGATACAACTTTCTATATTAGAAAAACGGATTATTCTAATGATGTTTTCACTATTACCGATAATGGAAGCGGAACTGCTCGCGTATCTGCATCGGCACCTTGCGTATCGGCAACTCCGACTCCAACGCCAACTGTGACAATGACACCGACAAACACGGTAACTCCAACCTCAACAGTCACACCAACAAATACTGTAACACCAACAAGAACATTAACACCAACACCAAGTGTTACAGCAACCATTACACCAACAAATACTATAACTCCTACGCCAAGTATTACTGCTACACAAACAGTTACGCCGACAAACACAGTAACCCCAACTGTAACACCAACAAATACAGTTACACCAACTAATACAATTACACCAACTGCAAGTGTTACTGCAACTGTCACACCTACAAATACCGTTACACCAACATCTACGGTCACACCAACAAATACTGTAACACCTACAAGTACCGTAACACCAACCATCACACCAACAAATACCGTTACACCAACATCTACGGTTACACCAACAAACACAATGACACCTACGTCAACTGTGACGGTTACGCCAACTCCAACGATGACAATGACACCAACGGTTACTCCGAGTGTTACCAATCCGTTAGATGGGTTTAATTACTTCATCGCAACTGACGCATATGCCGCATGTTACAATCCAATAACACAGTTAACATTCTATGATGCGGATACTATTGGTGTTGGTGATATTTTATATCAAATACCGACAGGATTAGATGTATGGACAATTGCCGAACTACAAACAGCATTAGGAACAGCATTAACGACATTTTATATTAGAAAAACAGATTACACTGGTGATGTTTTTACGGTTATTAATAATGGAAGCGGAACTGCAATCGTTAGCGCGTCAGCACCATGCGTTACAACCACGCCAACACCGACTCCTACAGTCACACCTACAAGTACGGTAACACCGACAAATACGATGACACCAACAGCAAGTGTTACTGCAACGGTAACACCAACAAATACTGTTACACCAACAAGTACTGTTACACCAACAGTTACCCCAACAAACACTATTACACCAACCACATCGCAAACACCAACACCGTCTATCACAGCAACTATTACACCAACAAATACTATCACACCAACAAGAACAATAACACCTACAGCATCAATTACTGCTACAATTACGCCAACAAACACTATTACACCAACGATGACGATGACACCAACACCGTCTATCACAGCAACTATTACACCAACTAACACCGTAACACCGACCAATACAGTTACACCAACCCCGTCGATAACATCGACCATTACACCTACAAGAACAATAACCCCAACTCCGTCAATTACGGCAACACAAACACAGACACCAACTCCGTCTATCACTTCGACTATTACGCCGACAAGAAGTCAGACACCAACGCCATCAGTTACGGCAACAAGAACACAAACACCTACACCATCGATTACATCAACCATTACACCTACAAGAACTCAAACACCAACACCAACACCGACACCTGCAGCGATTGTGGCAACCACATCATTTGCGTCCCCGTCATGTTTTGGTGGTACTAACGGTTCAATCACGGTTACAGGTATAAGTGGTGGATTTGGAGCACCTTATCAAACTAAATTAAACGTTGGTGGAACATATGCAACATGGACCACAACCGTAACTTATAGTAGTTTAGCTGCGGGTGGTTATACTATATATGTTAGAGATAGTGCACTAAGAGAAGTAACATTTGGTGTGACCGTAACTCAACCTGGTGATATAACATACACCTCAAGTCAAACTGCATCATCAATAACCGTTTCCTCAACAGGTGGTACAGGTAATAGAACATATAGATTGTACCGAGATACTGCATCTCCATATAACGTAGGTGAAGGTACATTGCAAGCAACGAGTGCAGCAACAGCTTCAGGTGTAAATGCGGTATTCTCAGGATTAGCCGCAGGTTATTATTGGGTTCAAGCAACTGACGCTAATGGCTGTCTTAAGAACACAGGTTTATTCACACTATAATTTAAATTTTTTATTTACTAATTCCATTTTTAATGGTATTTATAGTAGAACCTATATAGGTTCAATTAATTGTGATATATATCACAAGATTTAATAGAAACATAGAACCATATATATGGCACAAATTATAAGACTGCGTAGAAGTAGTGTATCTGGACAAAAACCAACAAACTCCAATTTACAGTTAGGTGAATTAGCTTTAAATACAGCCGATGGTAAGGTATTTATGGCAGTTTCAGGTTCAGGTGGTCCATCGGTACAAGAATTACTTGTTACAAATGCTAATAATACCGGTTCTATAAATCTTAGTGGTTCTATTAATTTAATTGGTGGTCAATCCGTTTCAGGTTCATTAGATATAACAGGTTCCTTAATTATTAATGGAACATCATATACCGCAGCTACATCAGGTACGAGTGGTACTGGTGGTTCATCAGGTACAGCAGGAACTGCGGGTAGTTCAGGAACATCAGCAACCTCCGGTTTAAGTGGTGTTAATGGTACGTCAGGTTCAAGTGGTTCTTCAGGAAGTACGGGTACTGCGGGTTCGGGTGGCAGTTCGGGAACTTCAGCAACTTCGGGTTTAAGTGGTGTTAATGGTACATCTGGTTCAAGCGGTTCATCAGGAAGCACAGGAACCGCAGGTTCAGGTGGTAGTTCAGGAACATCGGCGACTTCAGGTTTAAGTGGTGTTAATGGAACATCCGGAAGTTCAGGTTCGAGTGGTTCATCGGGAAGTACTGGTACCGCAGGTTCAGGTGGTAGTTCGGGTTCTTCAGGTACAATGGGAACAGGTGGTTCATCGGGTAGTAGCGGTAGTTCGGGAACTATGGGTACAGCAGGTTCAGGTGGTACTTCGGGTACAAATGGAACCGCAGGTTCAGGAGGAACAAGTGGTACGGATGGCACAGGTGGTACATCGGGAACTGCAGGTACGGCAGGTACTGCGGGTAGTGGTGGTTCTTCAGGTAGTTCAGGCTCTTCAGGAAGCTCAGGTAGTAGCGGTTCTTCAGGTTCTGGTGGAACTTCAGGCTCATCAGGTAGTTCAGGGTCAAGCGGTTTATTATCGTTGACAGGAACCACCGATAACGGTCTAATTACGTTAAATGGTTCAGCACCTAATGCAACGGTTGAAGATAATTTAACATTTGATGGTACAACATTATCAGTTATTGGTAGTGGTTCATTTACAGGTGATTTATTTGTTCAGGGTAACTTAACCGCAAAACAATTAATTATATCATCATCAGTAACATATTTAACTCAATCATTTGCATCAGGTTCACATAATTTTGGTAATAGTTCGGACGATATACATAATTTTACGGGTAGTGTATATATCACAGGTTCCTTAGGGATAAACAATTCAACATTATTAAATCAAAATAATATTGGATTATCTTCAGGTACGCAAACAATATCATCAAATATCACCGGTTCATATACTTCAGCATTTTATAATTACACGTTAGCATCAGGTTCAAACGCAAGAGCAGGTCAAGTATTCACCGTTTGGAATGGCAATTCAATATCATTTACTGATAATTCAACCACAGACATTGGAAATACGGGTAATGTTGCATTAACGGCTTCACTAAATTCAGGAAATATTGTATTATCTACAGTGTTACCTACGAGTGGTTGGACAATAAAAACTTTTGTAAATCTATTGTAATTTAATATTTCAATGATATTTATAGTTTAATAACCCTCACTTTAGGGACAGTGAACTAAAGTATTGAAATGGCAAATGAATTCGTAGCTCGCAATGGTATAATTGCACAAAATAACTCTGTTGTAAGTGGCTCTCTAACCGTATCAGGTTCATTGGAGCTAACAGGTTCACTTACAGTCCCAAATTACTCATCAGACCCACAAGGTTCATACCCTTCAGGTTCAATATATTATAATACTGTCGATGGTAACATCTATCGATATGATGGAGCATCTTGGTTAGTTGCTGCTGGTACGTCAGGTTCAAGCGGAAGTTCAGGTTCTTCAGGGTCAAGTGGCTCAGGAGGAACAAGTGGTACTAATGGTACTGCGGGAAGTGGGGGTACGTCAGGTACAAATGGTACTGCCGGTTCGGGTGGTACGTCAGGAACTAATGGTACTGCGGGAAGTGGTGGAACGTCAGGAAGTGGAGGTACAAGTGGTTCTTCAGGAACTATGGGTACGGGAGGAACATCAGGTTCAAGTGGTTCTTCAGGAACCGCAGGTTCAGGTGGTAGTTCAGGGTCTTCAGGAAGTTCGGGTTCGTCAGGAACTATGGGTACCGCCGGTTCAGGTGGTACTTCAGGTACAAATGGAACAGCAGGTAGTGGTGGTACAAGTGGTACAGATGGAACAGGTGGCTCATCAGGTTCTTCAGGAACCATGGGTACAGCGGGTTCTGGTGGTACATCAGGAACCAACGGAACTGCAGGTAGTGGTGGAACAAGTGGTACTAATGGAACCGCAGGTTCGGGTGGAACATCAGGAACTAACGGAACCGCAGGTTCGGGAGGTTCTTCAGGTAGTGGAGGTAGTTCGGGCTCTTCAGGGTCAAGTGGTTCATCAGGAACAATGGGTACAGCCGGTTCAGGAGGTACTTCAGGTACAAATGGTACCGCAGGTTCGGGAGGAACGTCAGGAACTAATGGCACCGCAGGTAGTGGTGGTTCATCGGGAACATCAGGTAGTTCAGGAAGTAGTGGAACTATGGGAACGGCGGGTTCAGGTGGAACGAGCGGAACGAATGGAACAGCAGGCTCTGGTGGTACTTCAGCTACGGCAGGTACTGCAGGTAGTGGAGGAACAAGTGGTACTAATGGTACTGCGGGTAGTGGAGGAACAAGTGGAACTAACGGAACGGCAGGAAGTGGTGGTACATCGGGAACTAATGGAACTGCAGGAAGTGGTGGAAGCTCAGGTTCATCAGGTAGTTCAGGTTCTTCAGGAAGCTCGGGTTCGAGTGGATTGTTATCATTGACGGGAACAACCGACAATGGTATCATAACATTAAACGGTTCAGCACCTAATGCTACGGTTGAAACCAATTTAAGATTTGACGGTTCAACTTTAAGTTTAACGGGTAGTCAAATAGTGAGTGGTGATATGGTTATTCAAGGTAACTTAACCGCTCAACAATTAATAATAAGTTCTTCTGTCACATACATGACAGAAAGTTTTGCTTCAGGTTCACATAACTTGGGTAATTCATTAGATGATGTTCATAAGTTTACGGGTTCTGTATTAATTACGGGTAGTTTTTCATTACCTTATGGTGCATCAACAGGTGCAGCAGGAACAACAGTAACGGGTTCGTTATTTTACAATACAACAGATAAAAACGTATATAGATACGATGGTACAACTTGGTTAGTTGCTGCGGGTTCTTCAGGGTCAAGTGGCTCAGGTGGTACATCGGGAACTAACGGAACCGCAGGTTCAGGTGGAACATCTGGTACAAACGGAACCGCAGGTTCGGGAGGTACATCAGGTACTAATGGTACTGCAGGCTCAGGAGGAACATCAGGAACCAATGGTACTGCAGGAAGTGGAGGAACTTCGGGTACAAATGGTACTGCCGGTAGCGGTGGTTCTTCAGGCTCAAGTGGGTCAAGTGGTTCGGGTGGAACATCAGGTTCAAGTGGCTCGTCAGGAAGTAGTGGTACTATGGGAACCGCAGGTTCAGGAGGCACGTCAGGTACTAATGGTACAGCAGGAAGTGGTGGTAGTTCGGGTACAATGGGTACTGCCGGTTCAGGTGGAACTTCAGGTACTAACGGTACAGCCGGAAGTGGTGGGTCATCAGGAAGTAGTGGAAGTTCAGGTTCAAGTGGTTCTGGTGGCACTTCAGGTACCAATGGAACAGCGGGAAGCGGTGGAACCTCAGGTACTAATGGTACGGCGGGTAGTGGTGGTTCTTCGGGGTCATCAGGAAGCTCGGGTTCTTCAGGAAGTAGTGGTACTATGGGAACCGCAGGTTCAGGAGGTACTTCAGGTACTAATGGAACAGCAGGTAGCGGAGGTTCATCAGGAAGCTCAGGAAGTAGTGGTTCAGGTGGAACTTCAGGTTCTTCAGGTTCAAGTGGGTCTTCGGGTACTATGGGTACAGCCGGTTCAGGTGGTACATCAGGTAGCTCAGGTTCATCAGGCACTATGGGTACGGGTGGTTCATCGGGTAGTAGTGGTAGCTCAGGTACAATGGGTACCGCAGGTTCAGGTGGTAGCTCAGGTTCAAGTGGTTCTTCAGGAACTGCGGGTACAGCAGGTACTGCCGGTAGTGGAGGAACAAGTGGAACTAATGGAACCGCAGGTTCAGGTGGAACATCGGGAACAAATGGAACAGCGGGTAGTGGTGGTTCATCGGGAAGTAGTGGTACTATGGGCACTGCGGGTACTGGTGGTAGCTCAGGCTCATCGGGTAGTTCAGGCTCATCAGGTAGTTCAGGTTCTTCAGGAACATCGGTATCGGTTTCAGGTGTACAAAACACAATTGTTAAATTTGCATCTACCACGGGAATAACAAATTCTAATATTACTGATGATGGAACTAATATCCGTTTGAATGGTAATACCACAGTTACAGGTTCGTTAGTTGTAACAGGATTCTTAACTGCACAACAATATATTGTTAGTTCATCGGTAATGTACTTGACTCAATCATTCGCATCGGGTTCACACGTATTTGGTAATAGTTCAGATGATACTCACCAATTTACTGGTTCTGTTTCAGCTACAGGTAATATAACATCAAATGGTAATTTAATTTCAAATCAGAGTGTAGGTGATGAAGGTGGTGAGATATTATTAGCAAAACCTCAAACCAACTCAACAATTTCAGGTACGGGCGTTACAATTGACATTTGGCAAAATAGATTAAGATTTTTTGAACAAGGTGGTACCGCAAGAGGTGCTTTCCTTGAAATACCAACGTTATCTGCGGGTGTTGGTACTAATTTAATAACGGCAAATACTTCAGGTTCTTCAGGAAGCTCAGGTTCTTCCGGTTCAAGTGGAACATCGGGAACTAATGGCACCGCAGGTTCAGGTGGTACTTCGGGTACAAATGGCACTGCCGGTACAGGTGGTAGTTCGGGTTCTAGTGGTTCGTCTGGTTCTAGTGGTTCATCGGGTTCAAGTGGAAGTGGTGGTACATCAGGAACCAATGGTAGCACAGGTTCAGGTGGTACTTCGGGTACAAATGGAACAGCGGGCACCGGTGGCTCATCAGGTTCATCAGGAACCATGGGTACCGGTGGTTCATCGGGTTCTTCAGGAAGTAGTGGTACAATGGGAACCGCCGGTACGGGTGGTAGCTCAGGTTCATCAGGTTCTTCAGGAAGTAGTGGTACTATGGGTACTGCGGGCTCAGGTGGAACATCGGGAACAAATGGTACTGCAGGTTCAGGTGGTACAAACGGTACTGCGGGTTCAGGAGGTTCTTCAGGAAGTAGTGGTACTATGGGTACTGCAGGTACTGGTGGTAGCTCAGGTTCAAGTGGTTCTTCAGGAACAATGGGAACCGCAGGTTCGGGTGGTACGTCAGGTTCTAGTGGTTCTACAGGTACTGCAGGTTCATCAGGTACCGCAGGTTCGGGAGGTTCTTCGGGAACATCCGCAACTTCAGGATTAAGTGGAGTTAATGGTACATCAGGTTCAAGTGGAACGTCAGGAACCAACGGAACAACAGGTACCGCAGGTTCTAGTGGCTCTTCAGGAAGTACAGGTACTGCAGGTAGCGGCGGTTCTTCAGGAAGTAGTGGTACGGCAGGTACTGCGGGCACCGCAGGTTCAGGAGGTACATCAGGTACTAATGGAACGGCAGGTTCGGGTGGAACTTCAGGAACAAATGGCACTGCGGGAAGTGGTGGTTCATCGGGAAGTAGTGGTACGATGGGTACTGCGGGTACTGGTGGTAGTTCAGGCTCATCAGGTAGTTCAGGCTCATCGGGAACTATGGGAACTGCGGGTTCGGGTGGAACATCAGGTACAAATGGAACTGCGGGTTCAGGTGGTACATCAGGTACATCAGTAACGGTTTCGGGCACTAACAACACATTGGTTAAATTTACATCGGCATCAACGGTTGGTAACTCAAATATCTCAGATGACGGAACAAATATTCGTTTAAACGGAAATACGACGGTTACGGGTTCAGTAGTTATTACAGGTAATTTAACGGCGCAACAATTTATTGTTAGCTCATCAGTTACCTACCTAACTCAAAGCTTTGCATCAGGTTCACATGTTTTTGGTAACACAATTGACGATACACATCAATTCACAGGTTCTGTTAATATTTCAGGAAGTGAAAGTATTAACGGCACATTATCAGTTGCGGTTGGTGGAGTTACAGAATTCCAAGTTTTACAAGGTGGTGTCACATTAGGTAATGTAGCGACAGATATACACAACGTAACCGGTGCATTAAGGGTTACAGGTAGTTTAAGTATTCCTTTTGGGGCTTCAACAGCCGCTGCGGGTAATCCATCAACTGGTTCATTGTTCTATAACACAACTGACACCAACATTTATAGATATACAGGTGCGTCATGGTTACCTGCTGCAGGTACATCGGGTTCAGGTGGCACTTCAGGAACTAACGGAACCGCAGGTAGTGGCGGTAGTTCAGGTTCAAGTGGTTCTTCAGGAACTATGGGAACTGCAGGTTCAGGTGGTACCTCGGGTACAAATGGAACTGCGGGTAGTGGAGGAACAAGTGGAACAAATGGCACTGCCGGTAGTGGTGGTACATCGGGTTCATCGGGAAGTTCGGGCTCATCAGGTTCAAGTGGAACAATGGGAACCGCAGGTTCAGGTGGTACATCGGGTTCTTCAGGGACAATGGGTACCGCAGGTTCAGGAGGAACATCAGGAACTAACGGAACCGCAGGTTCGGGTGGTAGTTCAGGTTCAAGCGGTTCTTCAGGAACTATGGGAACTGCGGGTACAGGTGGAACATCAGGTTCTTCAGGAACATCGGGTTCTTCTGGAAGTACAGGTACTGCAGGTAGTGGAGGAACATCAGGTTCAAGTGGTACAATGGGCACTGCAGGTTCGGGAGGTACTTCAGGTTCAAGTGGTACAATGGGTACCGCAGGTACGGGTGGTAGTTCAGGTTCTAGTGGTTCTTCAGGAACTATGGGAACCGCAGGTTCAGGTGGAACATCGGGAACAAGGGGAACAGCCGGTTCGGGAGGAACTTCAGGTTCTTCAGGTACATCAGGAAGTAGTGGTACCATGGGTACCGCCGGTTCGGGAGGTACTTCAGGTACAAATGGAACCGCGGGTTCGGGAGGTTCTTCGGGAAGTAGTGGTACTATGGGTACTGCCGGTACAGGTGGTAGTTCAGGTTCAAGTGGTTCATCAGGAACAATGGGAACCGCAGGTTCAGGTGGAACATCAGGAACTAACGGAACCGCAGGTTCAGGAGGAACGTCGGGTACAAATGGAACTGCGGGTAGTGGAGGTACATCGGGAACTAACGGAACAGCAGGTAGTGGTGGAACATCAGGTACAAATGGAACAGCAGGTTCAGGTGGTACATCAGGTACTAACGGTACTGCAGGTTCAGGTGGTTCATCAGGAAGTAGTGGTACAATGGGCACTGCGGGGTCTGGTGGTACATCAGGAACAAATGGAACCGCAGGTTCAGGTGGTACATCTGGAACTATGGGAACTGCAGGTTCAGGCGGTACTTCAGGTAGTTCGGGAAGCTCTGGCACTGCAGGTACAGCAGGTACTGCCGGTTCATCGGGTACGTCGGTATCGGTTTCGGGTACAAACAATACATTAGTTAAATTTACATCAGCATCAACGGTTGGTAATTCAAATATTATCGATGATGGAACGAATATTAGATTAAATGGTGACACAACAGTTACAGGTTCGGTTGTCATCACAGGTAACTTAACTGCACAACAATTTATTGTTAGTTCATCTGTTACTTATTTGACTCAAAGTTTTTCTTCGGGTTCTTCAGTATTTGGTAACAGTGTCGATGACACACACCAATTCACGGGCTCGGTTAGAATAACAAATGATTTAACAGGTTCAAATCTTCGTGCGACAACGGCTATTTTTTCACCTGCCATTACTTGGTCGGGTACATTAGGTTCAAACGGTGGTGAAATTAGAATAAATCAAACTCAATTTAGAAACGGTAACAATATAACACATGTATGGAGTCAAACGACAGATTCTAACGGTACAAGAGATTTAGGTATTCGTAGAAATACTACGGCGGGTTCTTTAGAAATATATGATGGTAATACCGCAGATGGTGCAGTTGCTAATAGAAGAGATTTAATACTTAGAAACATCACAGGTTCAAATGCATCATTTAGCGGTTCAATTGATGTTACGGGTTCTATGACAGTTGGTATTGGTGGTATAACCGAATTACAAGTTTTAGAAAGTGGAGTTAAATTAGGTAGTGTTTTAACCGATACACATAGTGTTACGGGTGCTTTAAGAGTTACAGGTAGTTTAAGTATTCCATTTGGAGCTTCAACAGCATCTGCGGGAACGACAACCACGGGCTCACTATTCTATAATACAACAGATACCAACATTTATCGATACACAGGAGCTTCTTGGTTATCGGCAGCAGGAACAGCAGGAACTGCGGGTAGTGGTGGAACATCAGGAACTAACGGTACTGCCGGTAGTGGTGGAACAAATGGAACTGCGGGTAGTGGAGGTACAAACGGTACAGCAGGTTCAGGCGGAACATCAGGTTCTTCAGGAACTATGGGAACCGCAGGTTCAGGTGGAACTTCAGGTTCAAGTGGCACAATGGGTACGGCAGGTACCGGTGGTTCTTCAGGTAGTTCAGGTTCAAGTGGGTCTTCAGGAAGTAGCGGTACAAGAGGTACGGCAGGTTCGGGAGGAACATCGGGAACTAACGGAACCGCAGGTTCAGGTGGAACATCAGGTTCTTCGGGAACTATGGGAACCGCAGGTACTGGTGGTAGTTCAGGTTCAAGCGGTTCTTCGGGAACTATGGGAACCGCAGGTTCGGGTGGTACTTCAGGTACTAACGGAAGTACAGGAACAGCAGGAACTAGCGGTTCTTCAGGTAGCACCGGTTCAAGTGGAACTTCAGGTTTAAGTGGTGTTAATGGAACGTCAGGTTCAAGTGGCACCTCAGGTACTAACGGAAGTACAGGAACGGCAGGTACTAGTGGTTCTTCAGGTAGCACAGGTACCGCAGGTTCAGGTGGAACATCGGGTAGTAGTGGTACAAGAGGTACTGCAGGTAGTGGAGGAACATCAGGCTCAAGTGGTACAATGGGTACTGCAGGTACTGGCGGTAGTTCAGGTTCAAGTGGTTCTTCGGGAACAATGGGAACTGCAGGTACTGGTGGTAGCTCAGGTTCTAGTGGTTCTTCGGGAACTATGGGAACCGCAGGTTCAGGTGGAACATCAGGTTCTTCGGGAACAATGGGTACTGCAGGTTCAGGCGGAACATCAGGTTCTTCAGGGTCAAGTGGTTCAGGAGGTACTTCAGGTACTAATGGAAGTACAGGAACAGCGGGAACTAGTGGTTCTTCAGGTAGTACAGGTACCGCAGGTTCAGGTGGAACATCGGGCTCATCTGGAAGTAGTGGAACGTCAGGTTCAAGTGGTTCTTCAGGAAGTTCAGGTACCGCAGGTTCATCGGGAGTTTCTGTAGGTAATGCGTATTTATTCAATCAAGCATCGGCAAGTGCAACTTGGGTTGTCAATCACAATTTAAATCAAAGATATCTTGCTGTTGAGGTTTACGATAGCACTAATTCTGTGGTTATACCATTAGATATAGTATCAAATAGCGTTAATCAAACAACAATCACATTTGGTACAGCAATTTCAGGTAATGCGGTGTTAACATATGGTGCAGGTACATCGGGAAGTAGTGGTTCTTCGGGAAGTAGTGGTAGTTCAGGTATAACACCTTTGGTAAATGGTACGGCTAATTATGTTCCTTTATTTACAGGAGCAACGGCTTTAGGTAATAGTATTATTCTACAAAATAGTGGTGGTACTTCAGTTGGTGTTAGTGTGACACCTTCAGGAACGTATAAATTAGAAGTTAATGGTAGTGTTGGTGCAACAGCATACTACGAAACATCTGATGAAAAATTAAAAGATATAATAAATAGAAACCCACAAATTGACCTTTCTACATTAGAAGTGATTCAATTTAAGTTTAAGGGTGATGACCAAGTGAGATATGGTTATTCAGCTCAAGAAGTTCAGAAACTATGTGCAGATTTAGTAGTTGGAACAGACCCACTAACGGTTAACTATAGTGACGTTCATACATTAAAAATCTTACAATTAGAACAAAGAATAATGGAGTTGGAAAAAAGATTAGGATTATAATATGGCTGTATGGACAGGGATTACAAGTAATGAAATAGTTACGGATACTGATTTAAATCAAGCGGTGCAGGTGGGGTTATTTACCCCACTTTCAACGATTCCATTACTTAATTTGGGATTAACAAAAGCAAGAGCACTAGGTTATGTTAATTTGGACGCTAATTCGTTATCTACCATTGAAAGTAATCAATTATTAGCGAAAGGTGATTTTGTACCTGGTACTCCCACACCAACGGCAACTGTTAGTCAAACACCAACTCGTACAGTTACTCCGTCTATTACCCCAACTAATACCATAACACCCACAAGAACAGTTACACCATCCATTACGCCAACAAACACAGTTACCCCTACTAATACTGTCACACCAACTAATACCCTCACACCAACAAGAACAATTACACCTACACCAACTATAACACCTAGTGTGACTAATCCGTTAGACGGTTTCAATTATTTTATTGCAACCGACGCTTATTCTGTTTGTTATAACCCTATTGTACAATTAACATTCTATGACGCTGATAGTATTGGTATCAATGATATTTTATATCAAGTACCTAATGGAACAGATGTTTGGACAATTGCAGAATTACAGGCTATTTTTGGTACAGGATTTACAGTATTTTATATAAGAAAGACTGATTATACGGGTGATGTTTTAACTGTTGCAAATAATGGTAGTGGTACAGCATATGTTTTTGCTTCCAATCCTTGTGTAACCTCAACTCCAACCCCAACTCCAACACTTACATCTACACCTACAAGAACACTTACCCCAACACCAACTGCAACACCGATTATCTATCGTGCGATTACTTTATCAAATCCACAGTCAACACAGCAAGATGCTTGTGCTCAAACATCGGGATTGACAAAATATATAGACAAAACATTTGCAATTACTAATGGATTGGTGATTTACAATGACACAATGTTAACCACTAGAACATATACATCTAATCCGGGTGGTTATAGTGCAATTATTGATGGTGCAACTAAATATGCTGTTGATTTTGATGGTGCGGGTACGGTGAATACGGTACTTGATTGTACGTTAGTTCCAACAAGAACTGCTACACCTACTGCTACACCTACATTAACACCAACAATGACAATAACACCGTCACCGATTATTTACCGTGCAATCACATTGTCAAACCCACAATCAACACAACAAGATGCTTGTGCTCAGACATCCGGATTAACAAAATATATCGACAAAACATGGACAATTACCAATGGATTGGTGATTTATAATGATACCATGTTAACGGGTAGAACATATTCGTCCGACCCGGGTGGATATAGTGCGATTATTGATGGTGGTACTAAATATGCAGTTAATTTTGATGGTACTGGTGCTGTTAATACTGTACTTGATTGTACATTGGTTCCAACAAGAACACCATCAATGACACCAACAACAACGCCAACAAATACTTTAACGCCAACATCAAGCATCACACCAACCATTACACCAACAAGAACAATCACACCAACACCGTCGATTACCGCAACAATTACACCAACACAAACACAGACGCCAACACCGTCAATTACATCTACTATTACACCAACAAGAAGTCAAACACCGACACCGTCGATTACATCAACTATTACGCCTACAAATACTATTACACCAACTAATAGCCAAACACCAACACCGTCAATTACATCTACTATTACACCAACAAGAAGTCAAACACCAACACCGTCAATTACATCTACTATTACACCTACAAGAACACAAACGCCAACTCCTTCGATTACTGCGACACGAACACAAACACCAACACCATCTATCACATCAACTATTACACCTACAAGAACACAAACACCTACACCGACCCCAACACCTGCGGCTATTGTAGCAACAAATACGGTAGCAAACGTAACATGTCCTGGTGGTTCTAACGGTTCAATTACAGTGACAGGTGTAAGTGGTGGTTTTGGCGGTCCATATCAAACTAAGTTAAATGTTGGAGGTACATACACAACATGGACAACATCAACTACTTATAGTAGTTTAGCTGCGGGTTCTTATACCATTTATGTAAGAGATAGTGCATTAAGAGAGGTAACATTTGGTGTAACAGTAACAGCACCTGCCGCATTCTCATTCTCAGGTTCTCAAACTACAAATAGTATATTAATTGCATCAACAGGTGGTACGGGCAATAGAACATATGCATTATTTAGAGATACCGCATCACCATATAACGTGGGTGAAGGTACATTACAAACAACAAGTGCATCTGTAGGTGCTGGTTCACAAGTAACATTCTCAGGATTGGCAGCGGGTTATTATTGGATTCGAGTAACAGATGCTAATAGTTGTACAGCTAATACTACATTGTATACAATATAATAAGTTAAAACAAAATAAAAAGATATTTATAAAAAAGAATATAATATAAGATGAAAATATATGGAGGTGAATTAGTTGCAAGTGGTTCTTCCACGGGAATACCAGTTGGAGGTTTAGCCACAACAGGTTCAAATACTTTTAATGGTAATCAAACAGTTAATGGTAATTTAATTGTTACTGGTTCATTAACTGCGCAACAATTTATTATAAGTTCATCTGTAATATATGTTACACAGAGTTTTGCATCGGGTTCACACGTTTTTGGTAACACGATTGATGACACACATCAATTTACTGGTTCAGTTACGGTATCGGGTAGTCAATCATTAATTGGTAATTTAAGTGTTGCAATTGGTGGTGTAACTGAGTTACAAGTTTTACAAAGTGGCGTTACAATTGGAAATGCTATTGCTGATAATCATAACGTGTCGGGTGCACTAAGAATTAGTGGTTCATTAGTTATTAACGGAACGTCCTACACTGCCGCAACATCAGGAACATCAGGTGCTAATGGTGCCACAGGTACATCGGGTTCTGGTGGTAGTTCAGGAACAATGGGAACCGCAGGTTCAGGTGGTTCTTCAGGAAGTAGTGGTACAATGGGAACCGCAGGTTCAGGTGGAACATCAGGTACTAATGGCACAGCGGGTTCAGGCGGAACGTCAGGTTCTTCAGGAACAATGGGAACCGCAGGTTCAGGTGGAACATCAGGTTCAAGTGGTACAATGGGAACCGCAGGTTCAGGTGGAACATCGGGTTCTTCAGGAACTATGGGAACCGCAGGTTCAGGTGGTTCTTCAGGTAGTAGTGGTACAAGAGGCACAGCGGGTTCAGGTGGAACATCGGGTTCTTCAGGAACTATGGGTACCGCAGGTACTGGTGGTAGCTCGGGTTCAAGTGGCTCCTCAGGAACCATGGGAACCGCAGGCTCGGGAGGAACAAGTGGTGTCAACGGACCGACAGGTCCAACAGGTCCCGCAGGGGCAAACGGAACGTCAGGAAGTGGTGGAACATCAGGTGCCAACGGACCGACAGGTCCAACAGGACCAACAGGAGCAAATGGAACATCAGGTGTTAATGGACCGACAGGACCAACAGGTCCCGCAGGGGCAAATGGAACATCAGGTGTCAACGGACCGACAGGACCAACAGGAGCAAATGGAACATCAGGTGTTAATGGACCGACAGGACCAACAGGTCCCGCAGGGGCAAATGGAACATCAGGTAGTGGTGGAACATCAGGTGCCAACGGACCGACAGGTCCAACAGGACCAACAGGAGCAAATGGAACATCAGGTGTGAATGGACCTACAGGTTCAACAGGACCCACAGGACCTGCAGGAACATCAGGTGTGAATGGTGCGACTGGACCAACGGGCCCTTCAGGTACATCAGGTGTAAATGGTGCAACGGGACCAACAGGTCCAACGGGTCCGTCAGGCTCAAGTGGTTCATCGGGCTTAAGTGGTTCTTCAGGAAGTAGTGGTACAAGAGGAACATCAGGTTCGGGTGGTACGTCGGGGGCTAATGGTGCTCCAGGCCCAACGGGTCCAACAGGACCAACAGGGCCAACATCAGGTACTGCGAGTATGTTAACAAACTCGGGGGGTACAGGTATATATTCAACCACAGTTGGCAATTCTTACTCTCAAGTAGTATGTGTAAGAGAATCAAACTTAACGGGTAATGGTACTGCATCGCCACCAAGACTTGGTTTTCATTGGGGTGGTGTAGTTGCTTCAAGTATTGTAATGGAATCTAGTGGTAGAATTGGTATTGCAAATAATCCGGGCACGGCATATGAGGCATTTATTGCTGGTTCAGTTAGTTCAACCGGTGATGTTACAGCATACGCATCTGACAAAAGATTAAAGGATAATATTAGACCAATTACTGACGCTTTAGATAAAATAAAAACACTGAACGGTATTATATATCGATGGAACGATATTGCGGGTATACATGGCTTTAGTCAAACACAGGACATGGTGGGTCTATTTGCACAAGAAGTTGAATCAGTGATGCCTGAAGTTATTAAACTTGCACCATTTGATAATGATGGATTTGAAAAAAGTATAACCGGGGAAAACTATAAAACGGTTCAATATGAAAAATTGGTACCATTATTAGTTGAAGGTATAAAAGAACAACAAGAACAAATTGAAGAATTAAAAAATAAAATACAAATATTAGAAAATAATTTGAAAAAATAAAAAATAATTAGTATTTTTATAATATTATGGCATTACAAAGTTCAGGAGCAATCAGTTTATCTCAAATTCGTAATGAATTATCTAATAGAAATACGTCATATTCATTACGTTCATTAAGTTCGACTGCAGGAAAAAGTACACCCGATTCTATGTCGGAATTTTACGGGTTTACTGATTATTGGACAGCGAACTTTTCAATTGTAGCAGGTGGGGGCGGTGCAGGATTTGATGGTGGTGGCGGAGGCGGTGGTGGAGGATACATCGGAACATCAAATACAACAGTATATAGAGGTTCTAGTTATTATATAGGAGTTGGTGGTGGAGGCGGTGGTACTGTCACATGGAATACACAAGGTGGTAATGGTGGTAATTCTAGTGCATTTGGTAATACAGCTAGTGGTGGTGGTGGTGGAGGTTCTAAACAAACGAATGGAGCAAATGGTGGATGTGGTGGAGGAGCAGGACACGGTGGTACTTACTATGGTGGGTCTGGTTCCCAAGGTGGTAAAGGTGGCGATACAATTAGTTATAGTGAAGGTGGTTCGGGTGGTGGAGGAGCAAATGGAACTGGAAACATTAATGCAACATCTTGGGGATATGGTGGTATTGGTATATATAATGGTGATTTTGGGACTGCTAATGCGGGTGGAGGTTGTGCAGGAAGATGGACAGACGATAACCAAGCAGGTGACCCAAATGCAACCAATAATGGAGGAGGTAGAGGAGGGGGTGCATGGATAAGACCATTACCTGGAACTGGTGGTACAGGTGGTGGAGCGGGTGCGGGTGGTTTTGTTGGTCGTACCCAAGATGGTATTGAAATTGGCCAAGGACAAAGTGGTGGTTCAGGTAGGGTATCTATAAGATATGCGGGAGGACAAAAAGCAAGTGGTGGAGATAGTATTTATACAACGGGTGGGTATACTTATCACATGTTTTTTAATTCGGGAACACTTTCAATTTACGCAGGTTAAAAAAAAATAAAAATATGGCACATTTTGCAGAAATAGACGAAAATAATATTGTTATAAACATTGTTAAAATTTCAGATGAAAATGAACATCGTGGCGCCGAATTTTTATCGGTTGATTGTAATTTAGGTGGTAGATGGATACAGACATCAATAAATACAATAGCAGGTATTCATACAAATGGAAAAACACCATTAAGAATGAATTATGCATTTATAGGTAGTACATACGATGAAGAAAGAGATGCATTTATAGGACCAACACCAATTGATGTTGAAAATTATATTTTAAACGAAGATACATTAATATGGGAGCCAAACATTCCAAAACCAAGTGAGATTCCCGAAAGATTTGACCCAAGTGTAACCATGTGGGTTTGGAATACTGTAAGATTAGAATGGGAAATCAGAAGTAGAAATACAACATATGTTATCAATCCTGAAAATATTACCGAATGGATTGAAGAATCATCAATTGAATACAGGAATTATTTATTAGTATCTGGTTCAAGAAGTAATTAAAAACAAAAAAATTTATGAAAAAATTTAATTTCACAATTGTTGGTGGAGGTACCGCAGGTTGGTTGACTTCTTTATATATTAAAAAAACATACCCATGGGCGGAAGTTACAGTTATTGCAAGTTCTGAAATAGGAATTTTAGGTGCGGGTGAAGGAACTACGCCACATTTTGTTTCTTTTTTAGATGAATTGGGAATCCCGTCATCAGATATAATTAGACATGCAAAAGGTACAATTAAAAATGGTATAAAATTTACTAATTGGAATGGTGATAATAAATCATATTTTCACCCATTTATGGATGATAATAATTTAAATAATTTTTCTATTACAGATTTTAACAAAAATGGTGTAACCTCAATAAATTTATTTGAAATATTAAATGGTAAAAGTTTAGATGACTCTTGTTTTAGTGCATTAG
>Ga0247722_10000451_pt1 | contig 25378 bp, 26 predicted proteins | sample MSEWelMarce3H_FC_FD_189094 | JGI IMG/M metagenome (GOLD analysis project Ga0247722, IMG submission 189094) | Subsurface sediment microbial communities from gas well in West Virginia, United States - MSEEL Well Study Marcellus 3H_FC | ecosystem: Environmental > Terrestrial > Deep subsurface >... | reverse complement strand
AAACATACAAATTGTAAAAATAAAACGCATAGACACTCCCTGTTCTCTGTTATAAACATCCTTAGTAGTCATTTAGGACTTACGCGACTATCGCTTATTTGCTCACTAAACAATCGTTTTCAACGATTTTTAGTTCACAAAACGCACTTGTTTCGACTTCGCTCAACACAAGCTTTCGGTGAAATGCGTAAGTTCTATAATTCTATGGTGAAGAACTTAAAAAAACCATCTTTTTGCTTGCATCAAGTTGCGAGTTAAATGTTAACACTTGCTACTCAACTCTTGGAAGAAATAACCTACAGTGACAGATTGCAAAAGATAACTTTGCAAAGACAAACAAATAATATACACTTGTATATTATTAGGTAAAACAGACTCAGAGGTTTATCATGTTAGGCAAGTTACCCTCACCGCTAAAGGGCGCGGTTAATTGTTTAGCACTGGCATCGAACACCATTGCTTTATGTACTCCGTTGTTTGGCCTAGCCTTGCTCAAAGTTACTCCTATCAAACCGATCCAAAAAGTCTGTACTTTAGGTTGTATTAAAATTGCTGAAACTTGGATTGCCATTAACAGTGCCGTTTTAGCGAGTACACAAAACACCCAATACCACCTTACAGGGGATTTAGATAACATCAGATACGATGGTTGGTATATGGTGGTGTCTAATCACCAGTCGTGGGCTGATATTTTTATTTTGCAAAAAATCTTTAATAAACACGCGCCATTTTTAAAATTCTTTTTAAAAGATGAATTGATTTATGTGCCTGTGATTGGCTTGGCATGGTGGGCTTTAGATTTTCCCTTTATGAAGCGTTATAGCAAAGAGTTTTTAGCTAAACATCCTGAGTTAAAAGGTAAAGATTTAGAAACAACTCGTAAAGCCTGCGAAAAGTTTAAACATACGCCTGTCTCGATTATGAACTTTTTAGAAGGCACACGTTTTACCCCCCAAAAGCATGACAGACAACAATCACCTTATAAAAACTTATTAAAACCTAAATCGGCAGGCATGGCTTACGCTTTAAATATTATGAATGAACGGATTGATACTTTGGTTGATGTGACCATTTATTATCCTGATGGTCGTCCGAGTTTTTGGCAGTTTATGTGCGGCACCGCCAAAAACATTGAGATTCATATTCAAACCCGTGATATTCCTACGGATGTTAAAGTAGGCGATTATGAAAATGATGCTGAGTTTAGAAAAACCTTTCAAACATGGGTCAATCATATTTGGCAACAAAAAGACCAACGCTTAGAAAAAATGAAACAGGCCGCTCATCAAGTGCTTGAATTTAAAAAAGCGAGTTAAGCTCGCTCTCATGTTAGGCATAGGTATATCTTTTTTATATAGCGATGGTGTCCCCTCTCCTTGTAGGAGAGGGCTAGGGTGAGGTCTAAAAATAGAGTAACTCCCCATATGATTAGACCACAAAACTTAACCCTCACCCCACCCCTCTCCCAATGGGAGATGGAGCTTTATCGCTGCCCCCTACAACATCGGCCATTTCATCGAATCAACGGTCATACGAATAATTTTACGGCGATTGTCGTCATACGGTGGAAAGAATAAACGTACCATCATCAGCTTGGATGCTTTCACCACTGCCCGTTCGTGGGAAAAGGCTTTAAAACCAAAATAGCCATGAGAATTACCAATACCAGAGTTATTAACGCCACCAAAGGGTAAGTTACCGTGTACAAACTGCATTAAACAGTGATTGATACACACTCCGCCTGAACTGGTGCGCGTCACGACTTTTTGTACAGTTTCATCATTAAAACTCCATACATACAAAGCCAACGGTTTAGGATTGGCGTTGATATCGGCAATCACGGTGTCGATATTGTCGTAAGCTAAAATGGGTAATAATGGCCCAAAAATCTCTTCGGTCATAATTCGTGCTTGAGCAGGCACTTGGTCAAGAATGGTTGGTGCAATATAACATTGGCCAATATCCACTTCGCCGCCCGTCATTACTTTTGCCCCAGCTTCCACCGCTTCATTGAGTAAGCCTGCAATGCGTTGCGTATGGCGTGGATTAACAATACGTGTTAAATCAAGACTGGCTTTTTGGTCGGCGGCGGTCAGCCCATAACGACTTTGAATCACGGCACGACATTCAGCAATAAACTCATTTTTTACCGAGTTATGAACATAAATATAATCAGGCGCAACACAGGTTTGACCACCGTTTAAAAACTTGCCCCACATTAAGGTTTCAGCCGCGACACGCAAATTAGCGGTTTCATCAATAATCGTTGGTGATTTTCCGCCTAATTCTAAGGTGACACTGGTTAAATGTTTGGCGGCGGCAGCCATGACCACTTTACCCACCATCGGTGAGCCTGTAAAAAAGATATGGTCAAACGGTAAAGCTAATAAGGCTTCGGCAGTAGGCAAGCCACCTTCAAACAAGGCGACTTCGTTAGGCGAAAATACTTCACGAATAATTTTAGCCATCACTGCCGAGACATTAGGCATCATTTCAGAGGGTTTGATTATTGCGGTATTGCCCGCCGCCAGTGCCGACACTAAAGGGCCAAAACACAAATTTAAGGGATAATTCCACGGTGCAATAATTAACACTCGGCCACGCGGTTGATATTCTATCCATGCGCTAGTGGTGAGCATTAAACTGGTTGGACTGACTTTTTGTGGTTTCATCCATTGTTTTAAACGACCAATCGCGTGGCGAATTTCATCTAAAACAGGCATTAACTCGGTCACGTCAACTTCGGCAGAAGGTTTACGATAATCTTGCTCAAAGGCTTGATAAAACGCTTGTCGATGGGCTAACACGGCTTCGCGCAATCGCTTTAAGCGTGCCAAACGTTGCTCGGCCAATGACTCGCGCCAACGAATGGCCGTTGCCTGTTGTGCGGCAAATACTGACTGCATTTGTTGTGGGTCGGATTCGACAATCATGGGCATACTATTCATTATCATTGCTCTTTTATTTTTAGTTTGTTTTAGGTATAGCGCGTAAACCACAATTGCTCAATAGCCACCGCTAAAGCAATGTCTTTACCTGTCACTGTTTGTATTTCGTGAGTCATTAAATTGATGCTCACTTTGTTATAACTATTCGACCAATCAGGATGATGATTAGCACGTTCTGCCAATAATGCCACTTGCGTCATAAAACCAAAGGCTTGCACAAAATCGACAAATTGGTAATCCCGATGTAAACGACCAGATCGCATTCGCCAGTCGGGATATTGTTGCAAAAATGGCTCTAAGCTCAGAAAGTTCATTATAGTGATAACGTTGAGATTGAATTAGCACCATCGTATCAAAGATGATAGCTTAAACAAGCAGATTTAATTCAAATCAGACAATTCCAGTTCTAAAGCATCTAAAGAAATCCGAATTTCGACCACTGACATCGCCAAAGACACCATTAAACACACCAAACTGACGGCAAAAACCCAACGCCCTGCTTGCTCATTATCAAAAAACAAGCACAACATCGACACCACACAAAAAAAGAAACTAATACCGCCATAGGTTTGCATACGCCGAATCAAACGTAAACGTTTACGCAAATTAGCTAACTGACCACGATAACTGGCATCATGTTTTTTTTGCGCGTGGTTGGCATGTAAGCTACGAATCAAGTTGGCTAAGGCCAAAAAACGATTGGTATAAGCCAACATTAACAAAGAAATGGCAGGAAACAAAATCGCGGGTGTGGTGACACTCATTTCCATGATTATTCCCCCAAATAAGCAGCACGTACACGCGGGTCCGCCGCTAAGTCTTTGGCATTACCTTCTAAAGTAATTTTGCCACTTTCCATCACATAAGCACGTTGGGCTAAAGCTAAAGCCGCTTTGGCATTTTGCTCTACCAACAACACCGCCACCCCTTCTTGGGTGACTTCGCTGATTGTAGCAAAAATCTTTTCGACCATAATCGGGGCTAAACCCATAGAGGGTTCATCTAATAACAATAATTTAGGCTTGCTTAATAAGGCACGGACAATGGCTAACATTTGTTGCTCACCACCCGATAATGTACCTGCAAGCTGCATTTTACGTTCATACAAACGCGGAAAACGCTGATAGGCTTGGTCTAACTCGGCTTCGGCTAATTGGCGATGATAAGCACCCATACGTAAATTTTCGGCTACAGTCAGTTTAGAAAAAATCCCTCGCCCTTCGGGAACTAAAGCTAAACCATGTTTCACTCGGTCATAAGTAGGAATAGTTAATAAATTTTGTCCCTGATAAAGAATCTCGCCAGCAATCGGTTTTAATAATCCACCCAAACAATTAAGTGTCGAAGTTTTGCCTGCGCCATTGGCACCAATTAAGCTCACCAATTCACCTGCATTCACCGTAAAGCTAATGCCTTTTACGGCTTGAATGCCACCATAGGCAATTTGTAAATTATTGACCGTTAACAAGCTCATGCGCTGCCTCCCAAATAAGCAGCAATCACTTTAGGGTCTTTTTGCACATCAGCAGGGACACCTTCTGCTATCAGTTGACCAAAATCTAACACCGCCACCCGATGACACAAACTCATCACTAATTTGACATCATGTTCGATTAACAACACATTTGTACCGTCATCATAAATTCTTTGGATTAACTTGGCTAATTCGGCAGTTTCGGTAGGATTCATGCCTGCGGCTGGTTCATCTAGGGTGAGTAAAGCAGGCTCAGTGGCCAAAGCACGGGCAATTTCTAAACGCCGTTGGTCACCATAAGATAAGGTTTTGGCTATTCTTTGCGCCGACTTTTCTAAGCCCACATAGGCCAATAACGCCATAGATTTATCTACAATCGCTTGTTCTTCGGCTCTGACTTTAGGTGTGCGTAAAATCGCACCTATCACCCCTGCTTTGCTTTTGCTATGACGCGCAACCATGACATTTTCGAGGGCGGTCATGTCTTGAAATAAGCGGATATTTTGAAAGGTTCGGGCAATACCTCGAATCAAAATTTGATGCGGTTTAAGACTTAACGGCAAAGGCTGACCATTAAATACGCGCTCGCCACTATCAGCCTCATATAAACCTGTAATGACGTTAAAGAGTGTGGTTTTACCCGCACCATTTGGGCCAATCAAACCATAAATACAATTAGGGGGAATGGTTAAAGATACGTCTTTGAGGGCATGAATGCCGCCAAAACGTTTGTCGATATGGGAAAGCTGCAACAAATTAACCATGTTTCAGCTCCTCTTGACGGCGTGGTGATGGCCACAAGCCTGCGGGCTTAACTAGCATCACCACAATTAACGCCAACCCAAACAACAACATGCGTAAATTTTCAGGGTCGACAATCATACGACCAAACAATTCGCGTTGGAGTGGATTGATGACTTCGCGTAACACTTCGGGGGTTAAAGTGAGCAAAATCGCGCCTAAAATCACGCCACCAATATGTCCCATGCCGCCCAACACCACCATACACAATACCATCACCGATTCCATCAGGCTAAAACTTTCGGGGCTAATAAAACCTTGAAAACTGGCAAACAAACCGCCAGCAACACCACCAAAACTTGCGCCCATGGCAAAGGCTAATAATTTAATGTTACGGGTATTAATGCCCATCGCTTTAGCGGCTAATTCATCTTCACGAATTGCCATCCATGCGCGACCAATACGCGAGTCTTCTAAACGAATACAAATAAAAATGGTTAATAAGGCTAAGGCTAAAAACAAATAATAATAACTATAGGCCGAACCAAATGAATGCCCTGCAATATCAAAACCTTGACCAAAGTCATAAGAGCCGATTTTGACATTATCAACCATGTTAATGCCTTGTGGTCCATTGGTAATATTAACAGGACGGTCAAGGTTATTCATAAACAAACGGACAATTTCACCAAAACCGAGGGTAACAATCGCTAAATAATCCCCTTTTAGACGCAAAGTGGGCGCACCCAATAATACCCCTGCAATACAGGCCAAAAACGCGCCAAGCGGTAAAATCATCCATGCCGAATAATGCAACTCTAAATGTGGAGAGGCTAAAATCGCCATCGCATACGCACCCACCGCATAAAAAGCGATGTAGCCTAAATCTAATAAACCTGCATAACCCACAACAATATTTAGCCCCAAGGCCAACATGATATATAACAGGCAAAAGTCTAATAAGCGCACCCACGATGCACCAAACGAACCCACTAAAAATGGCGCAAACACTAAACCTAATGCGAGCAAGCCATAACCTAACCAAACCTTTTTCATCAGGGTCGCTCCGCCATTTTTTCGCCCATCAAACCCGATGGTCTAAACACTAACACTAAAATCAACACTAAAAAGGCAAAAATATCTTGGTATTGGCTACCCAAAAAGTTATTGGTTAAATCACCTAAATAACCTGCACCGACACTTTCAATAATGCCTAATAAAAGTCCGCCAATCACTGCCCCTGCAATATTACCAATACCACCCAAAACGGCAGCACAGAAGGCTTTTAAACCCAATAAAAAGCCCATGTAGGCATGGGCTTGTCCATAGTTTGCAGCGACCATAATACCTGCCACCGCACCTAAACAAGAGCCTAAAATAAAGGTCATCGCGATGACTTGGTTAACATTAACGCCCATCAAAGAAGCCACTTGTGGACTTTGGGCAGTGGCACGCATGGCGCGACCCAATTTGGTTTTTTGCACTAATAACCACAAAGCAATCATCAACAACATCGCCAAGACAATAATACTGATTTGTAAAGAGGTAATAGATGCGCCAAAAATTTGATGCGGCGTGTTGGCAAAAATGCTCGGAAACGGGACGTATTGCCGCCCCCAAATCATCATTGCTAAGTTTTGCAAGACAATAGACACGCCAATCGCGGTAATTAACGGAGCTAAACGCGGTGCATTGCGTAACGGTCGATACGCTACACGCTCAATGCTATAGCCCAAAGCGGCACAAATGGGAATGGCCATTAACACACTAAACAACACCGCAACTAAGGGCGACACATCACCAAAATGACCTAATAATAGATTAAGACAGGTAATACAGACCATTGCCCCAATCATGACGATTTCGCCGTGAGCAAAATTGATTAAGCCTAAAATGCCATACACCATGGTATAACCGAGGGCGATGAGGGCATAAATACTGCCTAAAATCAGGCCATTAATTAACTGTTGGGCAAATATATCCAAGCTATTACACTCTCAAAAATCAATGGCTTTAATGAAATACGATAACCCTATGATTACGCTACACAAACTTGTCTTTGCCTGCCGTAGGCCTTACTTTTGTTTAGGCAAAAGTAAGCAAAACCATTTGTGGTGCAGAACTCGGCATCCATGCCTCAAACAAGCTGCACCACATCATCCCTGAAATACCCATTGTTGAGCAGCTTCCATGCCATAAAATCTGAAATTGTCTAATTAGCTTTTTTCGGCATAATTAAGAATGATGGCTGCCGAGCTTTCATCAAAAATATCGGCCATTTTTGCTAAATGAGTGGGTGATAACTCTTCAACCACATAACGTGCATTTTCAAAAATAGAGCCTTGCACACTCAATGCGTCATTCATTTCGGCGGTTAATGTTAAACTTTTGATAATCACTTTGTTATCAAACGAGTAGTTATCTTTATCAGTGACGGTATATTCTAAAAACAACTGCCCTTCTTTACGCAATAGTTTGGCACTCACCAAGTCACGGCGTAATAACAAACCATAACGTTCTTTTAAATTAGGCAATACTTCTAAAGACTGTGAACGAAAACTATCAAATAACTGTTTCATGTTTTTTCTCTTTAATCTGAGTTTTTGATATTCAGCGATGAAGCTCCCTCACTCTTTGGGAGAGGGTTGGGGTGAGGGCAAGTTTAAGAACCTCACCCTAGCCCTCTCCTAACAGGAGAGGGAATAAATTAGGTTAATGTGCAGCAACGGTTTTTAAGACTTGCCACTCACCTTTTACCACACGATAAACAGTAATCGAACCGCCGTCCAAATCACCTTTGGTATCAAACTTAATGTTGGCTGTAACACCGTTGTAGTTTGTTTTGACAATTTCGGGTAGGTATTTGGCTGGTTCGATAGAGTTAGCGCGTTGCATGGCTTCGGCCATCACCATCATCGCATCATAACAATACGGTGCATACAACTGGATTTTGCCGTATTTACCTTCAAACTTTTGTTTAAACTCTGCACCGTGCGGCATTTGTTCTAAAGGTACACCCGGTAAAGAAGCGGTCACGCCTTCGGCGGCTGCACCCGCCAATTTCATAAATTCTGCGGTATGAATGCCATCACCGCCCAAAAACTGAGCTTTTAAGCCCAAGGTTTGCATTTGTTTGGCCATTGGCGCACCTTGACCATCCATACCACCATAAAACACCAAATCAGGTGCGGCACCCTTAATTTTGGTTAAAATCGCGGTAAAGTCAGAGGCTTTGTCGTTGGTAAATTCATGCATAACAATATTGCCACCTGCGGCTTTAGCGGCTTTTTCAAACTCATCGGCTAAGCCTTGGCCATAAGCAGTACGGTCATCAATAATGGCTATTTTTTTCGCCGCCATATCTTTTACCGCAAACTCACCCAAGACTTTACCTTGCTGCACATCATTAGCCATAACCCGAAATGCGCCCTTATAACCTTGTTGGGTATATTTAGGATTGGTTGCTGATGGAGAAATTTGTACTAAGCCCGCATCGTTATAAATGCGTGAAGTGGGAATGGTTGTGCCTGAATTTAAATGGCCAATAATGCCACTGACTTTATCATCGACAAATTTTTGGGCAACTGTCGTCGCAATACGCGGGTCGGCTTGGTCGTCTTCGGACAATAATTCAAATTGTACTTTTTGTCCTGCAATGCTTAAACCCTTGGCATTCAGTTCTTCAATAGCCATTCGCACGCCATTTTCGTTATCTTTACCCAAATGTGCTTGAGGGCCTGTGAGTGGCGAAGCATGACCAATTTTTACCACTAATCCACCTGTACCTGTAGTGGCCTCTGTTTTTGCCGCTTCTTCTTTTTTACTACAGCCTGTCACGGCAACGGCTGCCGCCAATAAACTGATGCCTAATAATTTATTCATTTTGCTTTCTCCATAAATAAACAGGTTTACATCAAAATCTTGGCAATTCTAGCAAGGTTCTTGCCAAGTTGCGCGACTTGTTGCATAACAAACAAATCAACTTACGTTAAACTACGGCTAACAACTGCTAACTGGAAAACCCATGTCTCCTACCCTCGCTTTGACTTTAGATTTGATTCGCTGTCCTTCTGTGACTCCTGTAGATGCCAATTGCCAAGAATTGATGATTCAACGTTTAGAAAAAATCGGTTTTGTGGTCGAGCGTTTACGTTTTGGTGATGTTGATAATTTTTGGGCGCGGCGCGGCTCAACTGCGCCTGTATTAGCGTTTGCTGGCCATACCGATGTTGTACCAACAGGCACTTTAAGCGCGTGGCACAATGACCCGTTTACGCCCGAAATTCGTGATGGCGTATTGTATGGTCGTGGTGCTGCCGATATGAAAGGCTCATTGGCGGCGATGGTTGTCGCTTGTGAAAACTTTGTCGCCCAACATCCTCATCATCAAGGTTCAATTGCCTTTTTAATTACCAGTGATGAAGAAGGTGTAGCCAAAGATGGCACAGTAAAAGTCGTTGAGTATTTAGAAGCACGTCAAGAAAAAATGACTTGGTGTTTGGTCGGTGAGCCGTCAAGTAGCCAAGCGATTGGTGATGTGATTAAAAATGGTCGGCGTGGTTCACTCAATGGCGTGTTAAAAGTGATTGGTATTCAAGGTCATGTGGCTTATCCGCAATTAGCCGACAACCCAATTCATAAAGCCGCACCTGCTTTGACTGAATTAACTGCCGAAATTTGGGATAATGGTAATGCGTTTTTTCCTGCAACCAGTTTTCAAATTTCTAACATTCATGCAGGAACAGGTGCAAATAATGTCATTCCTGCGGACGTTGAAGTGGTTTTTAATTTCCGTTTTTCTACCGAAGTCACCGCCGAACAACTTAAAGCGCGTACAGAAGCCATTTTAAATAAACATGGTTTAAAATACGATTTGGCATGGAGTTTAAGTGGTCAGCCGTTTTTAACCGCTAAAGGTGAATTGGTTGCTGCTAGTGTGGCGGCGATTAAAGAAGTGACGGGTTTAGATACCGAACTTTCGACCAGTGGCGGCACATCAGATGGGCGTTTTATTGCCCCAACAGGTGCGCAAGTATTGGAGTTGGGACCAATTAACGCCACGATTCATAAAATTAATGAATGTGTCAATGTGGCTGATTTGGATACTTTAACCCACTTATATGAAGGGATTTTGGTGCGGTTGTTGGCGAAGTAGTTTTTAAGACTCATATGAAATGCCGTTGAAAAATACGGCAATCTGCATGCCATGTTCAAACGTATTTCTGAGCTTAAGAGGCGTATCATGTCCGATTTTGTGATAACTACGAAGCAAGCGGCGGCTCAACGTACTATTGAACAGGCCGAAGTGATTCACTTATCGTTAGCAGACCAAGAAAGTTTTGCCCAAGCCTTATTGTCCCCTCCTCAAATCAGCCCTGCTTTAGAACGTGCTTTCGCTCGTCGTCAAAAACTATTAACAACAGTCGCCAAAATTTAAGCCCCACTTTACAAAACCATCACTTCATCACTAAATGTATCTTTGACGCGCGTGTCTGCACATAATACCGAATACACCATACAATCTAATTTTTGTTTTTGTGCCACAAAATGCTGATTAAATGACGGTGAAAGCTGACAATCACCATCACTTATCATCAAAATATCGGCTTTTTGATACTCTTTTTGTAAGGCAATCGTATCCAAAGCTTTTTGTAAAGGCGTTTCAAAATCTGTACCGCCACCAAAACCTTGTTGTAAAAACTTGAGCAAGCCTGCTGCCTCATTTTTTGCATCCATAGAAAACTCACGTATTTCTCCACTCGCACCAAATAACAAGACGTGCAATGAACGATTCTCTTTTTGCAAGATATTAGCAATCGCTAATAATAAGGCTTTTGCTTTGAGCGTCGGCTGTCCTTGCATACTACCTGAGGTGTCTAAACAGGCAACCACTGGCCCTGTGCGTTGTTTTTCTGTTTCGGTGGTTTCACCCACAACATGGGTTGTACCTTGTAACTCATAAGTCAGTAATTGTTTTTCTAATAAACGCGCATAAAAGAGCATTTCTAAATCTTCATCTTCGAGATTTAATAACTCGCTCGGCAAAATCCTCATCACATCATCGCTTCGATGAGTGCCGTGTACCTCGCTCTTACTCGCTTGTGGAATTTTAGTTTGCTTCTTTTTTTCTTCGCTAATATAAGCACGTCCCATTTTTTGTGCCAATTCTTTGATTTTATGGTTATTTTGCAAAGCATTGGCTAAAGCACTAAAGTCTTCGTTACAGGATTTAAGGTCAGCATACGAAAAACTTGCTCCAGACGCAGCTAAAAAAGCTTTGGCTTTTTGATAAGTGTCATTAATATCCTGCATTAAGACTCTAAAATTTGCTAAGTGTTGACTAATAGGCTCGGGGATATTTTCGTCAGCAATTTCTTGCTCGTAGGCTTGAGTCTCTGCTAATTGCTGCTGAATTTGTTCAATAGTTTCGGCGTTTAACGGCAAATGCTTAAAATAATCTTGTTGGGCTTGCCAATCAGGTTCAAGCGGTGGAGCTTGTTGATCATCTTGATTTTGCCAATCCCACAAACGCCATTTTGTTGCACCTAAGTTTTTTCGGGCAGCCTGTTTAAGTGCGCCAATGGTTGGCTCCCATGTGTCGGGCGATAACATGGCTGATGCTGTTTCTAACCAAGAGGTATTTGTTAATTGGCTGCTTTTCTCAACACATTTTTGCGAAAATTGATGACAGTTTTTAAACACTAAACCATAAAAAGAACGCTCTCCTACTTGGTCATTGGCATAATCCGCCACAATATCATCACCCACTGCGCCATGTTTATTGCACGAGACATAAATTTTTTGGCCTAAAATACTTTTTGAAGTAAAGCTGGTAGGCGAACAACGACGGACAGCACTTTCTGCCATGCCTTCTACTTCGATATTTGAGATATTGCCATTACCGACATAAATGCCTGAGTGTTCTGCCGCTACGCATAAATCGCAATACAAGACGCTACCTACAACAGGCGTAACTTTGTCGCGTATAGTGCTATCCATAAAGTATTTAATAGCTTTAATACCTATAGGGATTGCCGCCGCAAAAAGGTTTACAAGCATCTCTTGATTCCTTGTGATACTACGGTTTTTGGGCGTGGAAGTATCCCTCTCTTTTTGAGAGAGTGTTGGGGTCAAGGCAACTTACAGCCAAATATTAGCGCGTATTTGTTGAGTGAGTATGTCTTCTGTGTTTGACTTTGGGGTAGTAGCCGCTTGTACTATTGCACCTACGCCTACTGATTGCAATTCTGGTCTGTTCAGTGAGCTATTCCACTTCCAAACCTTTTTAAAATCCCAACCTAAGGTATGTTCAAAATAATGCTGGTCAAACCATTCGACTGATAACGATTTACCATCTCTGCCTTGTGCATCGGATTTTCCAATCACTGTGATGCTATCAAGGGCAATATTGTGTTCCAAGCTGGATGTAAGATTAATATTTTGTGCGATACGCCCATCTGATGCATAAGAATGCTTTCCCGCTCTTCCTAAAGCACAATAACGAATTGTACTATTATCACAAGTGTAAGCCATGCCTGCTCTTCTATTATAATTAGCATCTATCCATACAAAACAACGTTCAGTAACACTTCCTTGAGCCAGTGTTAAAGCAAGGCCACCTTCAACGCTGCTAGCAGAATTCAAATTAGTGAAAATCATCTTTTTATCTCCTCATCACTACCAAATAGCACTTGCGGATACCAAAACACTAAAGCAATTCGAAATGGTACATGCTGTTGCGGTATCACCAATTAACGATTTACCTGATTGACACTGAGTTATGACGCACTGATTTGCAGTGTTAGCAATCAGGTTTAGTTCCGCTTCGCAAGCGGTTATATTGCAGTTTGTCGCCTCTTGTATCAATGAGTTTTCTATTGCTGTACAGGTAGAAATTTTACAATGAAAAGCATTAATGGCAAGTAGTAGCTTCTGTACACGAAGATTAGTGATAGTAGATTGCGACTGAATATGGCTAAACAAGCTGCAATTTACCTTGTTATAGCTAACTGTATAACCACAGCCATCATAATTCCCTTGAAAATCAATCCTTTGCCAAGTCGTTAATGGAGAGCAATCAATATCGGCTGTTTGCCTAAAGTAATAACCTTTTTGCCCCACTTCTGGGCGTTCCAAACCTGCAATATCTTGGTAAGTGCTAATTAAAATGGGGTCACTTTGTGTACCATTGCCTTTATAACCTTTAATATAGCTAAAACTCAAATCTCGTAACACGGCAATAATCAATTCACAGACTTGTTTCGCATTATCAGGATGATTCCACAAACAATCTTTCAGCAAAAATACATCCGACAAATCCACCTCAGTACGACCATTTGTAGCCGCTGACACACTCAACAACTTAATAATCTTTTTTAAACGGCGGTCAGAAAGCTGCTCGCGGTTATCTTCCTTAAACATCTCACGGTGTTTTTGCCAAATTTGTTGCACTGTCCCTACAATTTGAGTAGGAATAGTCACTTCATCAGCCGCCTTTTTAATAGCCTCTAACTCATCTATCGTAAAAGGTGTCACATTGGCGCGTTCGGGTGTTTTTTCAAAAAGCTGTGGCAGATTTTCTGGTTTGACGTAATCGATAAAAATACGCACCAAAAAACGGTCATACAACGCACTGAGTTCTTCTTGTCCTGTTGGCAACTCGTTAGAGGCAGCAATCAAGGCTTGCATTGGCACATCTTGCATCTCTGCGCCGTTGTGATAAACACGCTCATTCAAAATAGTTAATAGTGCATTAAGAATCGACGAACTAGCCTTAAAAATTTCATCTAAAAACGCAATACGCACCGTTGGCAAATAGCCAGCGGTATTACGTTTAACACAATCCGCTTTGAGTGCGGCAATGGATAACGGGCCAAAAATTTCTTCGGGGGTCGAAAACTTCGTTAGTAAATATTCAAAATAGCTACCGCTATTGTCATCCGTTGTTAAGGTTTGGGCGATACGCCTTGCAATAAGACTTTTAGCCGTACCGGGTGGACCTATTAGAAGTAAGTTTTCGCCTGCTAAAACCGTCAGTAATGCCATTTTGAGTATGGGTTCGCGTTCAACCAGTCCTTGATTAAGGCTGTTAAACAATACTTGAATCTTGGTTTTTAATTCGGGTGACATACTATTTTCCATAATTTATTGAGCTGTTTTTTATGATGATGTTGCAAGACTAAAAGAGTTATACCCGTTAATTCAAGAGTAATAACACAGATTTTAGATTTAATACGACACAGTTTGACGTATGTGGATAATATATCTTGAGGCACACACCAAAAAAACTCATAAAATCAAAATGATAGGCCTCTCCATTCGACCCATCCTACCGCTAAAATCACAACCTCATCCCCAACTCCAGCAAATTTCCTTGTTGTTGCTTTCGCCCTTGAGTCACAAAATAATCGCGTAAATTGGGCAATGTATAATACAGCACCGACTTAGCGGCATTAAAGCCAAACACCAAAGGCGGATACCAAGGCAAGACCTTCGTAGTCAAACCTAAATCTTGCATCCCACGTTTACCCAAAAAATAACGAGTAATACTCAAATGTTTACTATATGCCCAGTGTTGTCGCCAATTTTGATACGAAGGCGCGCCGCGTGTCAGTGGCTCTATAGACAAAGACTTTGCCAGTTCTAAGGTTGTCCAATCAGGTGCGGCTTGGGTCAACAAGGTTTGAAATAATAATAACGCGCCTTGTTTTTCGGTATCGACCAACCATTGCTCATCAACCCCCATCAACCAACAGGTATAACGCCAAAAGTGCATAATACTTTTAGACTCGGCAGAACTGGTCATTACCCCCAAACCACGCAAGCCCCATAAAAACACCACACAAAACCCTAAATAGGTTGCTGCCATATCTACTTGGCAAATTGGCGTTCCCCATCTTGCACTATCCCACTCTTTATTTTGTGATAAATGTCGTCTGACTAAAGCATGAATCAAACGCACATGCACCGTACTTTTAAAGCCAATACTAAAACGCTGCATACCTTGGGTACAATCAAACCACCATTGTCCCGTTTCTAAAATCCGTTTATCCGCACCTTTAGTCAGTGCGCCCGTCAACACTAAGGCCTGATTAAAACCAGACATCAAATAGCCGCCCATCAACGCCAAATCACGCATCACTAAATTAGCACTTGTGCCTGTGCGCTGCATGGCCAATACCGCTTCATTTAACAACTCAGTTTTTAACCAACAGGGCTCTTGTAAACCTGCAAACAGTCTTTGTAATGGCTCAGGACAATCCACGACTGCCTCAATGCCCTGATTTAAAGCCAAATCAAATTGCTGTCGTGCTACACGCGGATTAGTGGCAAACATCCACGTCACAAACTCATCCATGAGTGGGTCGCCCTGCCACAAGCCCCCTATTAACTGTTGTTGCTGTGTTTTGGGCAAAACATATTTAATATAAGCCTGCTTTAATCGACTGTTTAAGCCGCGTTTAGTAGGGTGATTTGCTGCAAACATAGGCTGTGCGCGAGTAGGAATATCACTCATCGTTAAAGAATTTACTGCCATGACTCGCCTCTAATAGTATAGGACTTACGCATTTCACCGAAATTAGCGCGTTTTGTGAGCTAATAATCGTTAAAAACGATTATTTAGCGAGTAAATAAGCGATAACCGCGTAAGTCCTAAATAGTTTTTTGACAAGCCTGTTTAATAATACGAATATCGGCTCGCATTCAACTCGCATTTTGAGCCAGATAATGAAAAAAAAGCCCACCCAACAACGCGCACAACAAATGGTTGATAAGCTCATCGCCGCCACCAGCCAAGCCATTAACTTGTATGGGATTGACGAATTAACCACAGGCAAAGTGGCTGATATTGCCGAAGTGAGCATTGGTTCGTTGTATCAATATTTTGCTAATAAAGAAGAATTGGTCGCGGCGTTAATTGAACATAATACACGACAAATTATTCATGACTTACGCCAGATTATTCTCGTCAATGCCAGTGCCAGCTTAGAAGATATTTTGAGACGCGCCATAGAACATGGTTTTAAGCTGTTTAAAGAAGATAAAGTCTGTTTTGAAATCGTCAATAATTGGCTCAACTTACCTGTACAACCCGCAATTGATTTAATTTATAGCGAAGGCAGCGAATTAGGTCGTTTGTTTTTTTTACAGCACGCACAACATTACCCGATTCAAAATTTGCATGTGAAATCTTTTGTGATTATCAATAGCACGTTGTTTACTATGATTCGTTATATGAATAGTCCCAATACACTGATTTCAGAACAAGAAATTACCCAAGGCTTAACCCAAATGATTGTTAGCTATATTCACAGCCAATCAATTTAATACTTTGACAACTATCAAATTGACTGCTATCTTAGGCTTATCAACTAGCACGAACGTCTTATTTTTGGAGCTTAACATGACTCATCCCGCTCAAGTTCTCAACCAACCTTTTACCCTACCTAATGGTACTGTTATCAAAAATCGTCTTGTTAAATCCGCACTCAGCGAAACCCTCGGCACAACCGATAATCATGTGACGATGGGCTTGGCACGTTTGTATCAACGCTGGGCAATGGGTGGTATGGGTATTTTAATCACGGGCAACGTGATGATTGACCAAAGGGCTTTGGGTGAACCTAATAATGTGGTGGTTGAAGATGAACGCGACCTTGAGTTATTAAGCGCATGGGCAAAAGCAGGCACACAAAACGGCACTCAATTATGGATGCAAATCAATCATCCTGGTAAACAATCGCCTAAAGGTTTAAACAAACAAAATGTCTCGCCTTCGGCTATTCCTTTTAGTAAAGAACTTGCGCCATTTTTTGGCCAACCACGCGAATTAACCGAAGCAGAAATTTTAGACATTATTCAGCGTTTTGGCCGCACGGCGGCAATTGCCAAAAAAGCAGGTTTTAGTGGCGTACAAATTCATGGCGCACATGGTTATTTAGTCAGTCAGTTTTTATCGGGTCATCATAATCAACGCTCTGACCAATGGGGCGGTAACGCTGAAAATCGCCGCCGTTTTGTGTTAGCGGTGTATGCCGAAATGCGTAAACAAGTGGGCAATAAATTTCCGATTGGCATCAAACTCAATTCGGCCGATTTTCAAAAAGGTGGTTTTACCGAGGAAGAATCCTTAGCGGTCATTCGTGCTTTGTCAGAAGTTGGCATTGATATGATTGAAATATCAGGCGGCACTTATGAAGCTCCTGCGATGGCTGGCACTAAAAAAGTACCCGTTAAAGACTCAACTCGTCGCCGTGAAGCCTATTTTTTAGAGTTTGCCGAAAAAGCCCGTGCAACCGTCAAAACACCGTTAATGGTGACAGGTGGTTTTAGGTCATTAGCAGGCATGAACGAGGCTATTAGCAGTGGTGCTGTTGATTTTGTGGGTTTAGGTCGTGCTTTGGCGATTGAGCCTGATATTGGTAATCGTCTATTGTCTGGTCAAGAACCACGTTACGCAGTAAAACCGATCACTACGGGCATTAAACCGATTGATAAAATGGCACTGATGGAAGTGGCTTGGTACGCTCGTCAATTGCATCGTATGGCTAACGGTGTTAATCCTAAACCCAACGAATCGGCTTTAGCCTCTTTAATGTTAACCATTACCAGCAATGGCTGGCGTACTTTTCAAACACGGCGGTTAAGAGCTTAACTATTTCACTCAATCAGGCATGATAGCGATGGCGTTCCCTCTCCTGTAGGAGAGGTCTAAGGTGAGGTCTAAAAACAGAGCAATTAAACCATCAACACTCTTAATATCGGCAAAGCACAACCCACAATCAACATCAACAAACACATCATCCACAACAAACTGGCACGTTTAGCCAACAAGTCGCCTTGATTAAACGGGACTTGTTTCACTTGGCGATTGAGCAAGATATAAAGCAACAAACACAAAAATCCTGCCAATGACAACAAAAACAGCCAAATTTTAGCTTGTTGCTGAAAAACACTCGCCGCAATTGTTGACAAATCAATGACTAAAGCAGGCATCGTCAGGTCAAGGTGTTGACTTTCTTCGGCATAAACTGGCCAGATTGTTAGGCAAAATAGGCTCACACAGACCCAAAAAAATTTTACTATCGTAAACATCTTACATCTCATCATTGCCTAAAAGAGCAAGTTTAGGTATCTTGACGGAAAAAATGGCTTATGTTTAAGAATTTATCAGCTAATTTCGTTAAAAAGCGAAGATTCTTTCAAGCTCATAATAACCTGATTATGCCGCCTACTAGGCAAACAAATTAACTCAAACGAGATTTTTATGGCGCAAATTTTGTTGCTTCATGGGCCCAACCTTAATTTATTAGGCACACGCGAACCGAGTATTTATGGTGCAACGACTTTGGCTAACATTAACGAACAATTGGCCACTAAAGCCCATCAACACGGTCACACCTTGAGCCATTTTCAAAGCAATCACGAAGGTTTATTAGTTGACCGCATTCAAGCCGCCACCCATGATGGCACGCAGTATATTATTATCAATCCTGCAGCCTTTACCCATACTTCGGTGGCCATGCGTGATGCTATTTTAGCGGTTAAAATCCCGTTTATTGAAGTACATTTGTCTAATGTTCATGCCCGTGAAACCTTTAGACATCACTCTTATTTTTCTGATGTTGCCATTGGCGTGATTTGTGGACTAGGCGCGCAAGGTTATGATTTTGCCTTGCAATATGTATTAAATGCTTTAGACCACTCACGTTAATTTACCAAAACCGCCGAGAAACACACTATGGATATTCGTAAAGTCAAAAAACTGATTGAAATGCTTGAGGAATCAAGTTTTGACGAGCTAGAAATTAAAGAGGGTGAAGAGTCAATTCGTATTGCACGTCACCGTGCCAGCGAAGTAGTCACCAGTCATTATTTACCTGCTGCGCCTGTAGCTCATACCGCCAGTGCTGCCCCCAGCACCGATAGCACAGTTGGCACTGCCCCACCCGAAACCAAACCACAAACCCAAGGTTTTGTGCAACACTCGCCAATGGTTGGCACGCTTTATCGCGCGCCTTCACCTACATCCGCCAACTTTGTCGAGATAGGACAAGCGGTTAAAGCAGGTGATACCGTATGTATTATTGAAGCGATGAAAATGATGAATCAAATTCAAGCCGAAAAATCGGGGACGATTGAATCTATTTTGGTTGACAATGGTCAAGTGGTTGAATTTGACCAAGCCTTGTTTACGATTGTTTAAACTATTCACGAGGCATTTATGCTCACCAAAGTTTTGATTGCTAATCGTGGCGAAATTGCCTTGCGCGTATTACGTGCTTGCAAAGAGTTGGGTATTCGGACTGTCGCTGTCTATTCTAAAGCTGACCGAGACCTGCTGCATGTGCGTTTAGCCGATGAATCTTTATGTATTGGCCCTGCGTTATCCAAAGAAAGCTATTTAAATATTCCGTCCATTATTGCCGCCGCCGAAGCCACACAAGCCCAAGCCATTCACCCAGGTTACGGTTTTTTATCGGAAAATGCCGATTTTGCCGAAGCGGTTGAACAATCAGGATTTACTTTTATTGGCCCTCGCGCCGAAACCATTCGCATGATGGGTAATAAAGTCGCGGCGATTGAAGCCATGAAACTGGCAGGTGTACCTACCGTACCTGGTTCAGATGGTGCTGTGACTGCCGATAATGCCTTGATGATGGCCAAACGTATTGGTTTACCTGTGATTATTAAGGCTGCCGCAGGGGGTGGTGGTCGTGGAATGCGCGTGGTTCATGATGAAGACTCGGTATTAAGTAGTCTGGCGGTGACTCAATCCGAAGCCAAAGCCGCTTTTGGTGACGACACTGTGTATATGGAAAAGTTTTTACAACATCCGCGCCATGTCGAAATTCAAGTGTTAGGTGATGGTGAAGGCAATGCGATTCATTTGGGTGACCGTGATTGCTCTTTGCAACGCCGTCATCAAAAAGTGGTAGAAGAAGCTCCTGCGCCACATATTCCTGATGCTATTCGTCAGCAAGTGGCCGAGTCGTGCGTCAAAGCCTGTCAACAAATGAAATATCGTGGTGCTGGCACCTTTGAGTTTTTGTACGAAGATGGCGGCTTTTATTTTATCGAAATGAATACCCGTGTCCAAGTTGAGCATCCCGTCACCGAAATGGTCACAGGGGTTGATATTATTAAAGAGCAGTTGCGCGTGGCCGCAGGTTTGGGTTTGTCTTACCGTCAACAAGATATTGTGATTCGTGGTCATGCCATTGAATGCCGTATCAATGCCGAAGACCCTAAAACTTTTTTACCGTGTCCCGGTAAAATCAGTTATTACCATGCACCAGGTGGTTTAGGCATTCGTATGGACTCGCATATTTATACAGGTTACAGCGTACCGCCCTACTATGACTCACTGATTGGCAAATTGATTGCTTTTGGTAATAGCCGAGAAATTGCCTTACAACGCATGCGTAATGCACTGGATGAAATTGTCGTTGAGGGGATAAAAAGCAATATCCCTCTCCATCGTGATACAATCCTCACCGACAGCGCGTTTAATGAAGGCGGCGTTGATATACATTACCTCGAAAAAAAATTGGGATTGACATAAAGCATGGCTTGGTTACAACTTAAAATCGACAGCTCCAAAACAGATGCTGACCGTATTGAAGAAGCCCTTGAATTGGTTGGGGCAGGTGCAATTATGCTCGAAGATGCCGCCGACCAACCCTTGTTTGAGCCGCCACTCGGTACAACTCCGTTATGGGATGCAACACGCATTGTTGCCTTGTTTACCATTGACTCAGACATGGACGCGATTTTAGAGTTTTTACATGACCATCTAGACGGCGGCTTACCCAGTCATCGGGTTGAAATTTTAGAAGATCAAGTATGGGAACGGGCATGGATGGATCATTATCATCCTATGTGTTTTGGTAGTCGCTTGTGGATTGTGCCAAGCTGGACTCCGCCACCACAACCCGATGCCATTAACTTACTCCTCGACCCTGGTTTAGCGTTTGGTACAGGCACACACCCCACTACCGCTTTATGCTTAGAATGGTTAGATGGTTTAGATTTACAAGATAAAATCGTGGTTGATTATGGCTGTGGTTCGGGGATTTTGGCGATTGCCGCGTTATTACTTGGCGCAAAACATGCTTATTGTGTCGATACCGACCCGCAAGCCTTATTAGCCACCAAAGATAATGCAGCGCGTAACGGTGTAGCCGACAAAATGACTGTTTGTTTTCCTCATGCGATGCCCGCGATTAAAGCCGATACCATTGTTGCCAACATTTTAGCCGGGCCTTTAACCGAGCTTGCGCCTGTATTAGCTAATTTAAGTCAGGTAGGCGGTGATTTGGCCTTATCGGGTATTATCGACTCACAAGTAGAAGAAATACGCACCGCTTACGCGCCGTGGTTTGTGCTAGATACACTCAAAACCAAGCAAGAAAATTGGTGTCGCTTATCGGGTAAACATTTGGCAGGTTAATTTAGCCCTAAGTTTTTGTGAAATAGTTCACAAAAACTGGCAAAAATATGAAAAAATAGGCCAATTATGCTGATACACCATGATTACCCTACATTTTACACAAGATTTGGAGCTTGAAGGACGATGAGCGCAACCAAACAAACACGCTGTCCACACTGTACCAGCGTTTTTAATATTACTGATGAGCAACTTGCCGCGCGTGGTGGTCATGTGCGCTGCGGTAGTTGTTTACAAGTTTTTAGAGCTGACCAGCACCTTGTAGAAGGCGACAATGGTCAACTCACACCTCAAGCCAGCAAACCGACTGAGTCTATGGCAACTCCGCCTAGCACCAACAATATTAGTATGCCAATTGTTGCTCGTTCACAACATCCCACGCCTCCACCGCAAAACCAAAAAGCTACGCCCAAAAAACGTAATAAAGATGATGAATCTTGGGCAATGGATTTATTAGGCGACTTAGATGCTGACCTTGAGGAACTGAATAAAAATTCTGCACCTCCAGCAAAAAAACGTGAGCCAACACCACCACCCGCCAACAAACCTGCCGCCAAAAAACCTTTATTTGATGACGAAATCAGTGATTTATTACAAGAAGCATGGGTTACGCCTAACGAAAAAAATCATCTTAAAGGCTTAGACGACGTTGACAAAATTAAAGCCAATGCCGATGAAAGCTGGGCGCAAGCCTTAATGTCCGAATTGGAAGAAGAAGAGAAAAAAGAAAAATCCAAAAACTACAGTATGGAATTGCAACCGCAAAAAAACAAAGAGGCAGCGCGCAAACGTGAAGCCCTAGAAAATAAAGCGAGCAATGACAGCCCTACTTCTAAACCAGAAACCAACCCCAAAGCCGAAAAAGAAGATGATTTACTCAACTTCTTAAACAATAACGCAGCTACACCTAACACTGTGACTAAAAATGCTCAGTTACCACTTGAAATCAAAACCAAACCAATGATTTCAGTTAACTGGAGTTATTGGCTAACATGGAGTTTTATGTGTGGTTTTACCGCGTTATTACTGGGTGTGCAGTATGTGTACTTTCATTTTAACGAATTAGCCCTTAATGAAAAAACTCGACCACAAATAGTACAATTATGCACGACACTCGGTTGCAGAGTGCCTGAGCCGCCTAATGAGTTGCTGATTAATATTCAAAAACTAGTGGTGCGTAAACATCCTGACGTACCTAATGCCTTACAAGTTGATGCGATTATCTTTAACAAGGCACAATTTGCTCAGCCATTACCTGCATTAAAACTGACTTTTTTGGATAAAAACGTGAAGTGACTGCGGCACGGGTCTTTCAACCTAAAGAGTATTTGCAAGGTGATAGCGCACACAACTTGCGGCGCATTCCTCCCGAAACGCCAATTCACATTCAATTAGATATCGTCAATCCCAAAGTTAACATGGCCAGTTACAAACTTAAACCGTTGTTTAAATGATTAAACCGTTGCGTGTGGGTCAACATCTGATTGACCCTTTAATTCTTGCACCAATGGCGGGAGTTACCGACCGCCCCTTTCGCCAAATTTGCCGCCAACAAGGCGCAGGCCACACTGTATGTGAGATGGTCACTTCTGATACCAGTTTGTGGAACAGCACTAAATCCAGTTTTCGCCTTAACCATGACGGCGAACCCAATCCTAAAAGCGTGCAAATTGTCGGTTACGACCCACAAATGCTTGCCGATGCTGCCCGTTTAAACATGGAGCGTGGTGCGGATATTATTGACATTAACATGGGCTGTCCTGCCAAAAAAGTCTGTAACCGTTTGGCTGGCTCGGCGTTGATGCAAGATGAAGCCTTAGTCGCACGAATTTTAGAAACGGTTGTTAAAGCCGTTCCCATTCCAGTCACCCTAAAAACGCGAACAGGTTGGAATCGTGAGCACAAAAATGGCGTTACCATTGCCAAAATAGCCGAAGATTGTGGCATTCAAATGTTAGCGATTCATGGCCGTACCCGTGCCGACAAATATCAAGGTCAGGCCGAATACGACACGATTTCTGCCATCAAACAGGCCGTCAAGATACCTGTCATTGCAAATGGTGATATAGATTCACCAGAAAAAGCATTATCAGTGCTGCAACAAACGGGTTGTGATGGTATTATGCTCGGCCGCGCAGCCCATGGCCGCCCGTGGATTTTTCGTGAGATTCGCCACTATCTAAATACCTCGACTTTATTACCACCAATTAGCTTGGAAGAGCGTGCTGCTGTCATTTTTCAGCATCTATCTGCTTTGCATGATTTTTATGGTGATGATTTAGGTATTCGTTTTGCCCGCAAACACCTTGCATGGTATGGCGATTTTTTAGACAATAGCGGCCTGTTTGTGCAACAGTTTCACAAACTCACGAGCAGTCAAGCGCAGTGCGATGCTGTAGCAAATTTTTTTGCTGCACAAATCTAAGGGCTTAGACACTAATCGCTAGGCGATGTTTAAGTTCAGCTCTCGTTTTTAAGCCAATCTTCATTTCGTAGTAGGGTCAATATGAACAGTCCTAAATCCGCTATTCCCGTACCGCAAAGCGATGCAGCGTTACGTGTTCACGTCGAACGCGCCATGCGTCATTATTTTGCTCAACTCCAAGGCGAAAAACCTTGTGATGTGTATGAACTGGTGTTAGCGGAAGTTGAAAAACCATTATTATCCGTGGTGTTAGAATTTACTCGTGGCAACCAAACTAAAGCAGCTCAGTTATTAGGACTTAATCGCGGTACATTACGCAAGAAAATGAAAACGCACGGTTTTATTTTTGACTAAGTCAACCAAGAGCTTAGGTGCATCTACCTAAGCTCTATGCTCTTTTAACCACTTTCGCTCAATTGTTTTCATCCGAGACTCTCCATGCAAGTTACTCGCGCCCTTCTCTCTGTGTCAGACAAAACAGGCATTGTTGACTTTGCCCGTGAATTGGCTAGCTGTGGTGTTGCTTTATTATCCACAGGCGGCACTTACAAACTCATCAAGGACAATGGTATTCCTGTACAAGAAGTTGCTGACTACACAGGTTTTCCAGAAATGATGGATGGTCGGGTTAAAACCTTACATCCCAAAATTCATGGTGGTATTTTAGGTCGTCGTGGCATGGATGACGAAGTCATGACCGAGCATGGGATTGGCCGTATTGATTTAGTAGTGGTGAATTTATATCCTTTTGCCCAAACTGTTGCTAAACCCAATTGCTCTTTAGAAGATGCCATTGAAAATATCGACATTGGTGGACCAACGATGGTGCGCTCTGCCGCCAAAAATAATGCCCATGTGGGTATTGTTGTAAATAGCAGCGACTATAAGGCAGTATTAGCTGAAGTTAAAGCAACAGGTGGTTTAAGCCAAAGCACACGTTTTGACTTGGCCGTTAAAGCCTTTGAACATACTGCTGCTTATGATGGCATGATTGCCAATTATTTAGGGCGTTTGGTGACTGAGCCAGCCCAACAATTTCCGCGTACCTTTAATACTCAATTTGTTAAAGCGCAAGATTTACGCTACGGTGAAAATCCTCACCAAAAAGCCGCTTTTTATGTCGAAGTGAATCCAAAAGAAATCAGTATCGCTACCGCCAAACAGTTACAAGGCAAAGAATTGTCTTATAACAACATTGCCGATACCGATGCTGCTTTAGAATGCGTTAAGTCGTTTGTAAAACCTGCTTGTGTTATCGTCAAACACGCTAATCCATGTGGTGTTGCCGTGTCTTTAGATGGCATCAAAGCAGCTTATGACTTAGCTTACCAAACCGACAC
>Ga0247722_10000450_pt1 | contig 25428 bp, 21 predicted proteins | sample MSEWelMarce3H_FC_FD_189094 | JGI IMG/M metagenome (GOLD analysis project Ga0247722, IMG submission 189094) | Subsurface sediment microbial communities from gas well in West Virginia, United States - MSEEL Well Study Marcellus 3H_FC | ecosystem: Environmental > Terrestrial > Deep subsurface >... | reverse complement strand
CTTAATATTGTTTGAAAAAAAAATTTCTTTTTTCGAGTGCAAAGATAGTTTTTTCTAAAACAATTTTGCAATTTTTTTTTTGAATTTTTTTCAATAAAAAAGGGAAAATTATAAAATTCATTAAAAATCCAATTTCAAAAGGTATAAAACCGCTATTTGTTTAGTTTAAAAAGGATTTATAATTGAATGATTGAAAGATTGAATGATTGAATGATTGAAAGATTGAATGATTGAAAGATTGAATGATTGAAAGATTGAATGATTGAAAGATTGAATGATTGAAAGATTGGGAATTGAAAGATTGGGAATTGAAAGATTGAAAATTGAAAGATTGAAAATTGAAAATTGAAATTGAAACTTGAAACTTGAAACTTGAAACTTGAAACTTGAACTTTTTATTTTTCTGGGCGTTCCTTTCAGGTCGGGCTGTCCACTCTATCTTTTTGGTTGCGTTTTTCAGTTGAAATCTATTTTAAACACAAACCCATTTTTCCAAAAGACATGAAACCAAAAAGGATGCCGCTCCCATCCCTAACGCGGAAGGATTTCAGTTGAAATTTAGCTGTAAATAAGTTTTTTTGATTAGGAATTGATTATATTAAATTTCAAAAGTAGTGCTAAAATAGACTCAATCTTCATACTATTTCTTAATTAATTTACTAAGAAAATAATTTTTTAAAAATAGTCGCTACAGATTCTAAATCAACCGTTAAAAGATATATTAAAAGTAGCATTAGAAAAAAATAAATTAAATCTTTTCTTGATTTTGATTGGAAAAACTTATTTAAATCCATAATAATTTTAAATAATTTCGATTTTAAACATCAAATAGTGTTCATAATAAAAGCAAATAAGTTATAAAGCGAATGAAATATTGCCGTGTAGATAAATGCCGTTTTTAAATTGGTTTTATTTTCGATTATCATAAAAAATAAATTAAAAAAAAGTCCAGATATAAATGCAAAAACAATATAATAAATACTGTATGTATGTGCAATAGCAAAAATGAAACTCAATAAAAATACTATAAAATAAGAATTTGTGACACTTAATTTTTTTAGAACATAAAAAGGTATAATTGTTAAAATAAAAGTTTCAACAATTGGTGCCAAAATAACACTCAAATAAAATTTTGACAATAATTTGTTTTGAAAAACATCTTGAACATCTTTTTTTGCATCAATTCCAAAATAATCATAAACCACACTAAATGCAAAAGAAATTACAATACTGCAAAATAAAAATACAACTAAAATTTGAATTGGATGTAATAAAAGTAATTGTTGAACTCTATTTTTATAATGCAACATAAACACACCATTTAATTTTACTAATTCTTAATATTTCTAAATAAAACCAATTTCAATTGGTAGCAATCTAATCCTTTACCAAAACAATTTTGGTGTTAGCAAAGTAATAATTGAACAAAAATCAACTGATTTCATTAATATTTATTTGTAAATTATAACAAATGGAATAATATAAACAACTTCTTTAATTAACAAAATTTGTACAATTTTTTAACTTCCACCAAAGATTTGCAAATTTATTAAAAAAGAATTAAATTACAATAAAAAAGCGAAACTCTCATTTCGCTTTTCTTATTTATTCAACAGTTACTGATTTTGCTAAATTTCGGGGTTGGTCCACGTTGCAACCTCGCATTACCGCAATGTGATAGGACAGTAATTGCAATGGAATCGTCGTCAGCAAAGGCGTGAAGGCCTCTGTGGTCTCCGGTATTTCTATTACATGGTCTGCAAGGGCTTTTACTTGTACATCGCCTTTTGTAACAATGGCAATAATTTTCCCGCTTCTCGATTTGATTTCTTGAATGTTACTTACCACTTTGTCATAATGCCCTTTGTTTGGTGCAATTACAATCACAGGCATTTGCTCATCAATCAATGCAATTGGGCCATGTTTCATCTCTGCTGCAGGATAGCCTTCGGCATGAATATAGGATATTTCTTTTAATTTCAACGCTCCTTCTAATGCCACTGGGAAATTATAACCTCGACCTAAATACAAACAATTAGTAGCATTTTTATAAATGTCTGCCACTTGTTTCGCTACATCATTACACAATAAAGCTTCTTGCACTTTTTCTGGAATCAACTCCAATTCAAGCAAATAGCGTTGGTAATCCGAATTAGAAAGGGTTCCTTTTGCTTTTGCCAATCGCAATGCCAATAAGGTTAGAATCGTGATTTGTGTGGTAAACGCTTTGGTTGATGCCACTCCAATTTCTGGTCCCGCATGGGTATAAGCACCCGCATGGGTTTCCCGAGAAATGGACGAGCCCACCACATTGCAAACTCCAAAAACAAAAGCACCGTTTTCTTTTGCCAATTTAATAGCGGCTAAAGTATCTGCTGTTTCACCCGATTGTGAAATGGCAATTACTACATCGTCTTTGTTAATAATGGGGTTTCTATATCTAAATTCAGAAGCATATTCCACTTCCACCGGGATTCTTGAAAACTCTTCAATGATGTATTCCGCCACCAAACCAGCGTGCCACGATGTGCCACAAGCCACAACAAGAATTCGTTTGGCATTCAAGAATTTTTCAATATTGTCTTCAACACCCGACATTTGGATAATTCCTTTATTGGCAAGCAAACGACCTCTATAGGTATCTTTAATTACATTCGGTTGTTCGTAGATTTCTTTCATCATAAAATGATCGTAACCGCCTTTTTCAATTTGCTCCAAATTTAATTGCAACTCTTGAATATAAGGATCAACCAAAGAATCATCTTTAATTTTACGAACTTTTAAAGGTTTGTGCAAACGAACAATCGCCATTTCTTCATCTTCCAAATAAATGGCATTGGAAGTAAATTCAATGAACGGAGTGGCATCTGAAGCAATGAAAAATTCGTCTTCACCAATACCAATTGCTAATGGACTTCCCAAACGAGCCACGATAATTTCATCGGGATTTTCTATATCTACAACGGCAATAGCGTAAGCTCCAATAACTTGATTAAGAGCGATTTGAACTGCTTTTCCTAGTTTGCAATTTTCTTTTTTCTTAACTTCTTCAATCAAATTTACCAATACTTCTGTATCGGTATCGGATTTAAATGTATAACCTCTATTGATTAATTCTTGTTTCAAGGGTTCATAATTCTCGATGATTCCATTATGGATAATCACCAATTTCCCTGAATTAGAAAAATGTGGATGCGAGTTTACATCATTTGGTACCCCGTGTGTTGCCCAACGCGTGTGTCCCATTCCCATTTTCCCAACGGTATTATTTTCTGCTTGAGCTTTCAGTTCCAAATCAGAAACTTTACCTTTTGTTTTGGACAAATTTAATTTTTCTCCATCAAAAAGAACAATTCCGGCACTGTCATAGCCTCTATATTCCAAACGGTGTAATCCTTTAATAATTACTGAATAGGCATCACGATGACCTATATAACTTACAATTCCACACATACGCGTACTTAATTTGGTTTTGTATAATAAATTCTTAACTTTAATTGTTTATCTGTGTCTGCAGCTGTTGTTCCATGTAAAATGGTTCCTAAAGGATTCATAACATGGCCTGTTGGTACAAATTTAACACTTGAAGGAGTTGTAATTGTTTTTAGATAAGAATTAGTGGCTATATTAATATTTTCAGTTACGCTCAAACCCAAACGAACATTAGGGAAATTGTCTAAAGTTTTGTCGGCCGTATCACCTCCATTTTTAATGATTCTATTAAGATGGTCGGTAAGCCTAATTTTATATGTTGTTCCTCTTTCGGTTCTATTGCTAACAATATCAACAAAATTCATGGTTCCACCAAATATAACTTTGTTTTCTTTAATCGTTTTTCCAGTTGAGCCATCTAAATAATCTAATAGGGTGGTATTATTTGTAGCATCATAAAGATAAAGTCTTCTTGGTTCAATTGCTTCTGTTCCCATAAGAGCATCATCGATATGGAAAACTAAATTCGCTTCATTAATCAATCTGCCATCTAAACGCATTTTATCCAATTCATCAGCCACACCATTTGAGCCAGTTGCTTCAGAATAAGTTCCATCTGCATTTTTTACGATTTTAATATTATCTACCTCTTTGTTGAATAAATCAATAAAAACCACAGAGCCATTTCCTCCTTTTAAGTATAATTTATCTTGTGCATTTGGAGAGCCTAGTGCGGTAATATAATTGGAACTAAAAGTATTTTCAAAAAAATTAACGGTGTTTCCTGTTAAGTTCAAACGGATGTTTTTCTTAGTAGTAATGGGTGTTACAGTACCATTTGTTCCAGTTACATCAATTGTAGAATGGTATTGCAAAACGATATAGCCTTTAGAAAAATCTAACATTGCCATAGCACCTTTTTGCCCTGGATTTTGTTCAGCTTTAAAATACAAACCTCTAAAGTATTCTCGAAAAAGATTGTTATTCAATAAATTAGAAGAAGTAGCATTTGTAAGCATACTTTTAAATTCTGCTTTATTCAAGTTGATCCACATTCCTGGCTTTAAGGTTTCAAGTGTTACACGGTCTGAAACATTTGTAACTACTGTTCCTGAGTTATTAATAAATTGGCCCGCAGCATTTCTTCTATAGAAAATGTACTTATCCGTTGTAAATTTGAATTGCGTATTTTCAGCGGTGTTGGTACTTGTGTTCAATTGTGCTCCTAAATTTACATTTTCTACCAAACCTTGCTCATCGCTATAATATTTTTGAAAATAGGTTGAACCATCTGATGGATCTGGAAACGGGTCGTAATTTCTTAATAAATAATTATTTTTATATATTTTCAAATCTATTGAAGTTTCTCTATTTCCTCGAATGGAATCTAAAACATATTTAGTTGCATCGGTTTCATCTGTTCTACTGAAATATGGGATATATAAATACACGGAGTCATTAGCTTCGATATCAACATTATACCCTATAGTTGGATTTTCTGTTGCTAATGAAACTTGCGTTACAAAATGAGCTTTTGTAGTTCCAAAAACGGGGTTTTCATAAACTCCTAAGGCATTCACGGGTAAGTTATTGGTTTGAACGGCATCCGTTTTTTGGGTTGTAGTTTTTACAGAAACGGATTCATCTAAAGTAAAATTGAAATGATTATCTTCAAGTAAATCAGAATTTAAGGTGTTAAAATCTTTATCACATGAAAATAAACTGAACGTTGCCACAAGTAAAACTACTGTTTTAATAAAAAAATAATCCTTCATAATTTTTTTTAATCCTTTATAATAAGTGTTCTTTTAAGAAAGCTGTGTAAATTCCTTTTAGCTCTTCTTTCGGTGCGAAAGGTAAAAAAGGTTTGCCAGAACTTTCTATAATTTTTGTTAAAGTTGGTGAAATGCTTTCTGAACTTGCCATTATCGCATCAGAATGAGCTATTGCTAACTTCATAATGTTCTCATAATTAGGTTCTTTCATCAATTCAGCATCTTCTTTTTCTATATTGTCATAACGCATTTTTTCATGTAACTTCGGGTTTAATTGACCATCAAAACCATGTTCATAAACAGAGCTAATTATTTTTGTTTGACTAAAAATGCTTTCATCTTTATAATATTGTTTTAAATAAACCGGCAATAAAGAGGCTAACCAACCATGCACATGAATTACATCAGGCACCCAATTTAATTTTTTTACGGTTTCCACCACACCTTTTGCAAAAAATATGGCACGCTCATCATTGTCGGGATACAAAACGCCTTCTTCATCTGAAAATGTTGATTTCCTTTTGAAATATTCGTCATTATCAATAAAATAAACCTGAATCCGTTCTTTTGGAATAGAAGCTACTTTTATGATTAATGGCATATCCACATCATTGATTACTAAATTCATCCCAGACAACCGAATTACTTCATGTAATTGATGTCTCCTTTCATTTATATTTCCGTATCTTGGCATAAATATCCGAATATGACCTCCTAAAGCACTAATCATTTTAGGTAATTCATACGATTGCAACGACACTTCGTTTTCTGCTAAATAAGGCACCACTTCAGATGATACATACAATATCCTCTTGTCTTCCATAATGTATTCTAGTTTATAGATGTTTAAAAAACATTGCAAATTTACAAAAAATTATGGAATTAATAACTAAAATAGTAAGTTTGCATCAAAATTAAATAAAACGGCATGTTAGTTTTTAATAAAAAATCCGAATTAATCACCTTTTTAGAGCCTTTTTTTGCTCAAAAGAAAACAATAGGTTTTGTTCCAACAATGGGTGCTTTGCATCTCGGACACCTTTCTTTGCTTGAAAAATCAAGGATTGAAAACGATTTGACAGTGATGAGCATCTTTGTAAATCCTACCCAATTTAATAATCCCGATGATTTGGAAAAATATCCAAGAACTTTGGAAAAAGATATTGAAAAAATGAAAATGGTGAGTGATTCTATTCTGGTTTATGCCCCGTCAGTTGATGATATTTATGAAAAAAACTTAAATTCTGAAAATTTCGACTTTGATGGATTGGAATTTCAAATGGAAGGCAAACATCGGCCAGGACATTTTGATGGCGTTGGAACGATTGTGAAAAAATTACTAGAAATCGTGCAACCCACCACGGCTTATTTTGGAGAAAAAGATTTTCAACAACTTCAAATTGTGAAAAAGTTGGTAAAAAAACACCATTTGAATGTTACAATTGTTGGCTGTCCCATTTTTAGAGAAGAAAATGGTTTGGCAATGAGTTCTAGAAATGAACGATTATCTAATGAAGCGAGATCAAAATCCGCCTTTATTTATGCACAATTACAACTAGCAAAATTGAATTTTAAACGTATTTCACCCCAAGAAACGATACAAATTCTAGTTAATAATTTCGAAAAGCAACCAGATTTGCAACTTGAATATATCGAAATTGCCGATGAAGAAACGCTCTTAACCATTGAAAACAAAGAGAAAAACAAAAAATATCGTGCATTTATTGCTGTTTTTGTCGAGAAAATTAGATTAATTGATAATATTGCATTAAATTAATTATATTTGCCCCATGCAAATTCAAGTAGTCAAATCGAAAATTCATCGTGTAACCGTAACAGGTGCCGATTTGAATTATATAGGGAGCATCACAATTGATGAAACCTTAATGGAAGCGTCGAATATTATAGAAGGCGAAAAAGTACAAATCGTAAATATTAATAATGGGGAACGTTTTGAAACCTATGCTATAAAAGGTCCAAAAAATTCGGGCGAAATTACCTTAAATGGTCCTGCCGCTAGAAAAGTTCATCGTGGTGATATTGTGATCATTATTTCTTACGGAATCATAGATTTTGAAGAAGCAAAAACCTTCAAACCTGCTCTCGTTTTTCCAAACGAAAAGGACAATTCTTTAACTTAATTTGAAAACAAAACATTCTAAAATAATCAGCCTCATAGTCCCTTTTTTTATTGGGATTGGAATTATCTATTATCAATACACAACCCTATCTGATGATCAGGTTATTAACATAAAAAACAGCATTCTAAAAGCGGATTATTTTTATGTTTTACTTTCGTTGCTCATCGCTGTTGTTGGTTTCTGGTCGAGGGCTTATCGCTGGAAATTTGCCCTTGCTCATCTAGGCTATCAACCTAAATTTGCAAACAACTTTATGACGGTTTGTGTTTCGTATTTGGTCAATTTAACAGTGCCGCGTTCTGGCGAAATATCTCGAGCAGCACTTCTGAAAAAATACGAAAATATTCCATTCGATAAGGCTTTCGGAACCGTTATAGCCGAACGAATTGTGGACATGGTCTTGGTTTTAGGGTTCATCGGAATTTCTTTTTTACTTCAATTTGATAAATTAGCCTCTTTTTTACAAGATAAAATCCCATTTCAAAATTTAATTATTTTACTTGGTATTGGCTTATTTTTATTCCTGATTTTTATACTGATTTGGCTTTATGCGGAATGGAAAATTGTACTTAAATTAAAACAAAAACTTAGCGGTCTTCTGGAAGGCATCATGAGCGTTATCAAAATGGAACACAAATGGGCTTATCTGTTTCACTCCTTTCTAATTTGGTTTAGTTATTTAGCGATGTTTTATGTCGTTATTTTCGCACTTCCTGAAACCGAAAACATGCCGTTTATCACGGTTTTAATGGGTTTTATCTTCGGAACTCTTGCTGTGGGATTCACAAACGGTGGACTCGGAGCTTATCCTGTTGCCATAGCTATGATTTTTTCTATTTATGGTATTTCGGAAGATGTTAGTGTCGCTTTTGGTTGGCTAATTTGGACTTCGCAAACATTACTAACCATCATTTTAGGACTAATTTCTTATATTCTATTGCCCGTTTTTAATAAAAATAAGGCATAAAAGTCATAAATTGGCAACTTGAAATTCTAAAATTTGGGCGTTCCCTTTCAGGTCGGGCTGTCTGTTACAATCTTTTTGGTTATAATTTTTAGTTGAAATCTATTCCTAAAGACAACATTTTCGTATCAAAAAGCCCAAAAACCAAAAAGGATTTCCACTCCCATCCCTAACGCGAACCCCGTTTTCAGAAGCTGTATTTCGAAAATAGAACTTTTATCGTTAAATTAACATTTCTGCTTTAGGATTTTTTAGAAATAATTCAATCTCTATTTTTAAATAGGGTCTGCTGAAAAAGGAATACACTCATAAACGGAACTATTTTATTTTTTTAAAACCCACGGATTTACTTCGTCTATTCGCTAACGCTCGGGTCACAGATTACCCAATTTATTACAGAAAATCCCTAAAAACACGTCCGAGGCAAAATAATTTTAAATTTGTTCAACAATTTCGGAAATAAGTGCATGAAATTTTCATCAAAATACTCATAAACCTTGCACTACAATGGTTGAAAAAATTTGTGACTTCCCTATGTTTATTGGGTTTGTAGTTTTTCAGCAAGCCCTATTTAGCAAGATGATTGAAAGGTTCTTATTTTAAAAGGGCAACAAATCATTCCATTTGTAAAAAAGGAGTTTTCATTTTGAAAAAGTTGTCTTTTTATTCAATGGATCATGACGCATTGGAGTTTATTTTTCTTTTTTGCATTATCAAAAAGGCTATTAATTTCTATCGCAAAGGCTCTCATCTACAGGATTCAAGATACAATTTGCGATATACATTCCTCTGAAAACGAGTTCGCGTTAGGGATGGGAACGGCATCTCCCGATGGATAAAAACAAGGGCTTTGCCCGTAGCTTTTTACCAATCGGGAATATAGTGGACAGCCCGGCCTGAAAGGAACGCCAAAAAAAACATAAAAAAATTGTTTTCAAAAAAAATATACCTAATTTTGTATCGTGAAAAAAATTGTATCTCTTTTTACTTTTGTGCTGCTACTTGTTGTGTTATTTGCAACAGGGTTTCAGTCTATTCACGTTTTTTCACACGAACATCATGAAGTCGCTAGTTGTTGTGAATCGCATCACGATGGAATTGCTACTCATGAAAATCAAATTACTTTAGCTGAACATGATGATTGCCCGATTTGCGATTTTAAGTTTGTTGCTTTTGTAATGCCAAATCATGCTAGTTTTTCACTTTTTGTACCTTTTTCTGAAGTACCTTTTTCTGAAGCGGTTTATCAAAATTGTGAAACAAGAAAATTAGCAAACCCGCTTTTAAGAGGACCGCCATTATACCTTTAACTTTATTCGAAATGCCTGATTTTTAGCAACAAATAGTTGTTAAAAGTGGTGTGCATTTTTAGGAGTCAAAAAAAGACTTTATTACTAATTTAAACTAAAATAATGCGGTTATTTATAGTGATGTATTCGTGTCTTGCTTTTTGGGGTGCGTATTCTCAAAACACCATTTCAGGGACAATCACCACCGAAAATGGATTGCCACTTTCCGATGTGCATGTGCATATTGGCAAAAAAGCCACAGCCACAAAACCCGATGGAACGTATATTTTAAGCGGAATTCCTTCGGGTGTTCAAAAGGTGTATGTGGCAGCAATTGGATATACAACTCTGGAAAAACAAATGGAAATTACGGGTAGTACAACTCTAAATTTTCAGTTGCAAGAACAGGTTGTGGTATTAAAAGACATGGAAATTAAGCAACGTATTACGAAAAACAGTAGTAATTCCGAGCAAAATATTAGAATTGAAACAATTGAACAGTTGAGTAATTCGTCTTTAGCAACCTTGTTAAAAGAAGTTTCAGGAGTTGCTGTTTTAAAAACGGGAAGCAACATTATGAAGCCCGTAATCAATGGGTTACATAGCAGCAGAGTGCCAATTATCAATCAAAATGTGCGTATGGAAGACCAACAATGGGGTACGGAACACGCTCCAAATTTTGATGTCAATGCCGCTGGAAGTGTTACAATAATTAAAGGTGCATCAGCGTTGCAATATGGTGGAGATGCTATTGGAGGTGTGGTTGTAATTGAACCCGAATTGCTCCGAAAAGATACGCTTCAAGCAAAAAGTATCCTTAATTTAGCTACAAATGGAAGAGGCGGAAGCGTGTCAACAATGGTGCAAAAAGGTGCAAAAAAAGGCTGGAGTTGGAATGCGTTAGGCACTTTTAAATATGAAGGTGATAAAGAAGCTCCAAATTATGTGTTGTCAAATTCAGGAGCAAGAGGTTCTAGTTTTTCGGGTAACCTCCGATTTGCAGGAGAACGGTATCATTGGAATAGTTATTATAGTTATTTCCAGCAGGAAGTTGGTATATTAAAAGCAGCACATATTGGAAATGTAACGGATTTATATACCGCTATTGCTACTCAAAAACCAAATAGTACTGAAGATTTTACCTATTCTATTGCGGCACCAAAGCAAGAAGTGCAACATCATTTGGCGAAAATAAATTATCAATTTCGTAAAAATGAATCGAGTACTTTTGATTTTCAATATGCAGTTCAGCACAATCAACGTTTGGAATTTGATTTACGAAGAAATGCCTTGAACACAAAGGCTGCTTTGGATTTGGCAGTAACAACCCATTCATTTTTAGGAACTTATACGTATTCAAACACACTTGTAAACCTGAAATCGGGGGTGCAAATTGGGTATCAAAATAATTTTTCAGATCCCAAAACAGGAGTTCGCCCATTAATTCCGAGTTATTCAAAAATGGAAACTGGTTTATTTGCCATTGGAACGTATAAAAAAAATAATGCCACTAGTTTTGAAGCAGGAATTCGTTATGATTTTGCAAACATTGAAGCCTCAAAATATTATTTGAAGTCGAGATGGGAAGAACGTAATTATGCCGCTGATTTTTCACATTTTATTGTTCGAGAAGAGGGGAATCAATGGTTTACGAAACCTCGTTTTTTGCAACATAATTGGGCCGCAAACATTGGTTATAGAAAGCAATTTCACCATGAATTTGAATGGATAATGAATATCAGTTTGGCAACACGAATGCCAAATCCTTCGGAATGGTTTAGCGATGGTTTGCATCATTCAAATGGTCAAATAGAGCTAGGAGATTTACGATTGAAACAAGAGAAAGCCTACAAATGGAATACCACTATTAAAAAAGAATGGAAAACACTTACGGCTACTTTACAACCTTTTGTGAATCGGGTTTCTGGATTTATTTATTTGCAACCCACTGGTTTTGAGACAACTATTCGTGGTGCTTTTCCCGTTTGGGAATACAAACAAACCGAGGCGTTGTTAACAGGAGTTGATCTGAACACACAATGGGATTGGAATTCCTATTTGCAACATGGCTTGAATTTCTCATTCGTGAACGGTCATGATTTAACTAAAAAAGCCTATTTGATTGATATGCCACCTGTACAATTACAGCAAACCTTTACGTATGTAAAAAAAGAATGGCATCATTTAAAAATTGCACTTAAAAATGAAATAGTATTCACGAAAAAGCAATTTCCGAACTATGATTTTGAGACAAATATTGTGGTTGATGGTGAATTGACACCTGTTTTTGTGCCAATAAGTAAACCCCCAAAAGGTTATAGTTTGTTTCATTTTTATAGTGAAATGGCGTTTCCGATGTTTCAAAAAAATAAAATAACCGTTGCATTTTCGGTTCAAAATCTAACTAATAAAGTATATAGAGATTACCTAAACCGACAGCGTTTTTTTGCTGACGAAATGGGTAGCTCGTTTCAAGTTCAATTAAAATTTAATTATTAAAAAAAACAATTTATGAAAAATTTAAAAAAAGCAGTAGCTGTAGTATTTTTAACCCTTTTAAATAGTGCGTGTAACAATGATGACACTGTGAACCCACCCGTAAATGAAGAAGAAGTAATCACCACAGTTACGACTGTTTTGACAGGTGGCGGACAAGTCATTACTTTAACTTCGAGAGATTTAGATGGCGATGGCCCTAACGCACCGATACAAACGGTTTCTGGTAATTTAGTAGCCGGCACCACTTATATGGGAGCAACAACTTTTAAAAACGAATTAGCGAATCCGGTTGAGGATCTTACAACAGAAATTGAAGAAGAAGGAGCGGCACATCAGGTTTTTTATCAAATCGCACCAGCGGTTGGGGCGATTACTTATGCAGCAAATAATGTTGATGTTAATGGCAAACCAATTGGACTACGTTTCAGTTTAGTGGCTGGAAGTGCGGCAACAACAGGTACCTTAACGATTACGTTAAAACACTTACCAAATAAAGCAGCAACAGGTGTGGCACAAGGAAACATTGCAAATGCAGGAGGTGCAACAGATGCGATGGTTGTGTTCCCGATAGCTGTAAACTAAAACAAAATGGATAATAAAAACTGCTTTCTTTATTAAGGAAAGCGGTTTTTTATTTTTCAGTTTTTATGATTTGTTTAATAAAAGTGAAAAACTGTTTATTCTTTTGTAAAAGACACGTTCAGGAGTTAAAACGATTAAACAGTTATAATTTTTATTGTTTATTGCTTTACAATTTATGTTGAAACATTCAATTCTATGTGTTTAAAAAAATTAAACTATTCTTGTTTTCAAAATGATGATGCAAGCTTTTTTGAGTTATAGGAATTTAAAGTAAAAATTCTATTTTAAACTATTAATAATCAAAGATATATAGATTTTTCAGCAAGCCCTTATTATTCAATATTAAAAAAGAGTTGAACTGAAACCAGATGCGTTAGGGATGGGAACGGCATCCTTTTTGGTTACTAGTATTTTGGAAAAAGGAGTTTGTTTTTAGCAATGAAATTCAACTGAAAATCGTAACCAAAAAGATATAGTGGACAGCCCGACCCGTAGGGAAACGCCCAAATAAATTATAAAATTCTTGTGTTATTTTAGAGGTTATATTTTATTTTTAGTATCCATCACAAAAGTTACGGGACCATCGTTTTGCAAACTTACTTGCATATCGGCACCGAAAATACCTGTTTCGATTTTTTGACCTAATTCTTGTTCCAATTGGGTTTTGAATTTTTCATAAATGGGAATGGAAATAGCTGGTTTTGAAGCTTTTATATACGAAGGTCGATTGCCTTTTTTGGTGGCAGCCTGCAAGGTAAATTGACTAATCAGCAAGAGTTCGCCCTGAATTTCTTTTAGGGATAAATTCATGATTTTGTTAGCATCATCAAAAATGCGGAGGTTCACTATTTTTTGTGCAAGCCATTTTATATCTTCTTCATTATCAAGATCTTCGATGCCAACCAATACTAAAAGTCCTTGCTTAATTTCGCCTACAATTTGGTTGTTTACTTCCACTTTTGCGTGGCTCACTCTTTGAATAACGGTTTTCATTAGTTACAAATTTAACTTCTTCTTGTTTCGTCGCTTGCTTTTCGTTCGGCGTCATAAATATCGGCACGGTATTGCTCCTCATCGCCATCATAAATTTGGGTGTAACTTTTGTATCTACTCCAAGCGATTTTGTCTTCCTCCAAGGCTTTTTTCACGGCACAATGCGGTTCTTCTTTATGCACACAATTGTGAAATTTACATTCTGATTTTAGGGCAAAAAATTCGGGAAAATAGTTGGCAATTTCGTTTTTTTCCATGTCCACAATGCCAAAACCGCGAATTCCGGGCGTATCAATAATTTTAGCACCAAAAGCCAGATCGAACATTTCAGCAAAAGTGGTGGTGTGCTTTCCTTGTGCGTGCGAAGCTGAAATTTGTTTGGTTTTGAGTTGTAAAGTAGGCTCTAAAGTGTTTACTAAAGTAGATTTTCCCACGCCCGAATGTCCCGAAAACATGGAGGTTTTATCTTTCATCATGGATTTTAATGCATCAACACCCGTTCCATCTTGTGCCGAAACCCGAAGGCATTTATATCCAATTTCGGTATAAATGTGTTGCAAATACAGTTGTTCATTTAGGGTTTCTTCATCAAAAGTATCAATTTTATTGAAAACCAAAACAGCTTCAATGTTGTAGGCTTCCGCAGTTACCAAAAAACGGTCGATAAAACTTGTGGTTGTAGGCGGATTATTGATTGTAATTAGCAAAAAAACCACATCAATATTTGCAGCAATAATGTGCATTTGATGCGATAAATTTACCGATTTCCGAACGATATAATTTTTCCTTTCGTGAATGTTAATAATCACACCTGTTGTTTCATCGGTTGTATTTTCAATTTCATAATCGACGACATCGCCCACCGCAATTGGATTGGTACTTTTGATGCCTTTCATTCGGAATTTTCCTTTAATGCGACATTCCAAAAACGTGTTGTTTTCGGTTTTTATGGTGTACCAACTTCCGGTGGATTTATAGACGCTTCCTGTCATATATTGTGCAATTATTGTTTGAAAAATGAATACAAAGATAGTTTTTTTTGCGGACTATTTCGCATTAATAATTTTTTCTTGTTGGTGAATGCTTTCTTGGTGAATGGCTTTGAAAAATTGAATAATAAACTCCGAGCTCAAGCCTTTTTCTTCGCCTTCAAGAATCATTTTTCCTAAAATTTCATTCCAACGTTGGTTTTGTAAAATGGCTACGTTTTTTTCTTTTTTGAGTAAACCAATTTTTCCAGCTACTTTCATTCTGTTGCTTATGATTTCTAACAATTTGGCATCAAATTCATCAATTTGTGTTCGTAATTTTGCCATTTTTTGATTATAATCACCTTCTTCATCCGTAACTTTTCGAACTTTTAAATCCTTGCAAATTTGTTTTAAGGTATCAGGCGTTACTTGTTGTGCGGCATCACTCCAGGCATTATCAGGGTCAATGTGTGTTTCAATAATCAAGCCGTCATAATTCAAATCCAAAGCTTGTTGCGACACTTCCTGAATCATGGTTCTTTTCCCTGTGATGTGCGAAGGATCACAAATTAGCGGTAAATCTGGGAATTTATTTTGCATATCAATTGCAATTTGCCATTCCGGATTGTTTCGGTATTTGGTTTTTTCATACGTAGAAAATCCTCTGTGAATGACGCCCAATTTTTTGATATTGGCATTATACAAACGTTCCAAACCGCCAATCCACAAAGACAAATCAGGGTTAACGGGATTTTTTAGCAAAACAATTTTATCCGTATTTTGCAAGGCATCTGCAATTTCCTGAACGGCAAAAGGGTTCACAGTGGTTCTGGCACCAATCCACAAAATATCAATATCGTGCGCTAACGCCAATTTCACATGAGCTGCTGTTGCCACTTCGGTTGCCATCAACAAGCCCGTTTTTTCTTTGGCTTTTTGCAACCATTTCAGTCCAATTTCGCCCACACCTTCAAAACCACCTGGTCTGGTGCGTGGTTTCCAAATTCCTGCTCGAAAAACCGTTACGTCGGATTCTTTTAATTCCGTTGCAATTTTCAATACTTGTTCTTCGGTTTCAGCACTGCAAGGTCCCGCAATTACTAACGGATGATTTAGATTGAAAGTATCTAACCAATTTCTAAGTTGTTTCGTGTTTTCCATTATTTGGTTTATTTTTTTAATTATTTATTGCTTTTTCATATTCGCCAAGCACTTTGAAATGTGTGGTCATCAGTTCCATTATTTTTTTTGCTTTTTCAAAATGTTTGTATTTTTCAAAAATCACATCTACAAAAAAAGAATAGGTAAATGGTGTTTCAATCACAGGCAAGGATTGTATTTTGGTTAAATTCAATTTGCAATTATTCAATACATTCAAGAGGGTTGCTAAAGCTCCGGGCGTATCATCAAGTTCAAATTTTACGGAGGCTTTATTGATATTCTCTTTCTGTATTTCTTTCAAACTGTCTTTCAAAATCACAAATCGAGTTTTATTACTTTTTATGGTATGAATACCTGCTGCTAAAGTCTCCAATTGATAAATCGAAGCTGCCACAGGACTTGCCAAAGCAGCAATGCCTTTTAATTGATTTTCCTGAATATTTTTTGCAGCAATTGCCGTATCCGAGCTTTCAACTAGCTTGATATGTGGGTACTGATCTAAAAAAACTGCACATTGCAACAAGGCAATTGGATGCGAATGAACTTCAGAAATATCCGAAATTTGTTGACCCGGAAGAGCCAATAAATTCAAATGAATATCTAAAAAATACTCTCCAATAATATGTAAATTGCCTGCATCAATAAGGGCATAATTAGGTAATAAAGCACCCGCAATAGAATTTTCTAATGCCATCACTCCTTTTTCAGCCTCTTTGTTTTTTAAACTTGAAACTACATCTTTAAAAGTTGTACAAGTGTCTAAAATAATGTTCTCTCCGAAATAATTTTGAGCCACCTGATGATGAAAAGAGCCTTGAATTCCCTGAATTGCTACTTTGATTTCCATGTGTTTTTAAAATAAAAAAAATCCCGAAAAATATCGGGATTTACTGTTTATATTTGTTTTGATTATAAATATAGCCATTAATCCCTCTTTGATATAAAGAAGAAGTAATAAAAATTTGTAAAAAAATTGTTGCTATTTAAAATCATGTTGTTGTTACTACTAAATTTTTGGCTAAGATATAAAAAAAAATCAATTTCAAAATACTTTTTTAAAAAAAATGTAGTTTCATTAAAAAACTATACTTTTGCTAAAATTTAGATTATGTCAATAGAAGTTCAAAATATCACCAAAAAATACGGGTCTCAAACGGCTCTAAATAACATTTCTTTTACCATTAATAAAGGTGAAATTGTTGGTTTCCTTGGTCCAAATGGTGCTGGAAAATCCACCTTAATGAAAATTATCACTACTTTTCTAGCTGCTGATAGTGGTGTGGCGTTGGTGGCGGGTTTTGATGTGGCAACGCAATCGAAAATGGTTCAGAAATCGGTGGGTTATTTACCAGAACACAATCCGTTATATTTGGATTTGTATGTTCGGGAGTATTTAGAATTTAATGCTTCACTACATAAAATTTCAAAAGACAGAATTGCAGAGGTGATTGAACTTACAGGATTAACTCCCGAAAGTCATAAAAAAATTAGCGCCTTATCTAAAGGATATCGGCAACGTGTTGGGATCGCAACCGCTTTGTTGCACAATCCAGAAGTGTTGATACTTGATGAACCTACAACGGGTTTGGATCCGAATCAATTGGTTGAAATTCGAAATCTAATCAAAAATATTGGTAAAGACAAAACGGTTTTTCTTTCCACCCACATTATGCAAGAAGTGGAAGCTATTTGCGATCGAATATTAATTATTGACAAAGGTACAATTGTTACTGATAAAAAACTGAAAAACAATACGATAGCCATTACAGAACAACTAATTGAGGTTGAATTTGACAGTGCAATAGAAGCCGCAATTTTGGAACAACTTCCAAATCTGAAAGAAACAAAAAAATTGGGTTCCCATTTGTGGCAACTTACTTTTTCAACAGATCAAGACATGCGGCCAGCGGTTTTTGATTTTGCAACCAAAAATCAGCTAAAAACATTACAAATCGTACTAAAAACCAAAAACATAGAAGAATTATTCCGTGAGAAAACAACTAAGAAATAGTTTTTAAAAGCAAATCAGGAATGCGTTTTCGTGTTTCAAATATTGAATTCGGATAATAAATGCTTTTTAATTTTTAATTGATATAAATTTTATTGCATCCATAAATAGAAAATAGCCTACAATTTGAATTAAAAACAAAATTTGAATTAAAAAAGCACTACATTTTTAAATATGTTTAATTTTTTACCATAATTTTAAAATTTCGTTAATTATTACTTTTTATTTATAAATTACTTTATACTTAAAATTTTTTATAGTATATTTGGGCACTAAATTAAATAATTAAATAATTAAATAATGTTTATAAGAATAACACTGTTTTGTTTCTTGTTTATATCCCAAATAAGTATTGGTCAAATAGATAATTTTTCATTGACTGTAGTTCCTACAAACGAAACTTGTTTAGGAAATGGTAGTTTACAATTTTCGGTTTCAGGAACACAAGTTGGAGCCTCAATTTCTTATTCGATTTATTTATTACCAAATACATCTACTCCAATTGCAACTACAACTTCAAATTCGGTAACTAATTTGAATTCAGGCACATATAGAGTAATTGCTACACAAAGTTTAAATGGAGCATCCGGTTCAAAACAACAAGATGTAGTGATTCAAAATAATATAATAGCTTTAAGTTATCAACTCACGGTTACAAATGAATATTGTATAGATGACGGAACAGTAACCGTAAATGTAAATACGGGAACAGCAACTCAATATGAAATTTTTGCAGGACCCATGATTCGGCCGCTTCAAAATTCAAATGTTTTTCAAAATTTAACAGCGGGACAATATAGTATTCGGGTTTTTAATTCATGTGGTGAAGGCATCGTTCAAACCTTTACAATTCTTGACATTGAAACGGGTTTTACACTTTTAAATTTCAAAAATAAATTAGAAACTTGTAGTTCTTCTATATTCAAATTTGACATAAACCGAATAGGAAACGGGATTATAAAATACCCGTTCCAAATTCAAATTACTATTTATCCTTCTGGACAATCGCCCATAATTTACAACCAAACTATTACAAATGGTGGAATTTTTTCACACACGGTTTCACAACTCATTAGTGTGCCACCTAATACCAATTTTAATTATTCCGTTACAGTTACTAATGGCTGTGGCGAAGTTCAAACGGCAACAGGGATTTTGCCATTCAATACGTATGAAGGTTCTTTTGAATATGTTATTAGTAGTTGTGATTTTTATACCATATTATGGAAAGATGTGCAGTCTGTAACACTCACAAACTCAACAGCACAGCTAACGATTTCCATGCCTTTTGTACTGCCTCCATCAGGTACTCCAGGAAGTTTTATGCTTACAAATGCACCACCAGGGCAATACTATTTTACAGTTGTTGATATATGTAACATTAGCAGGAACATTTTTTTTACATTGCCACCCATTGTTACAGACCCAACAATTTTGTTTGAATATATGAATTGTACCGATTTCAAAATAAAAGTATTGGGCGTTGAAACGGCACAACTGATAAGCACAACAACAAATTTTCCGTTTCCATTACCTTACACATTACCTATTGATCCTACCACAAATAATCCCTATTTAGAGTTTAATCAAATTGGAACTTTTACCTTTCTAGTGGATTCGCCTTGTTTAAATGAACCCGAGCAGCAATCTATTACGATACCACCAAATCAAGGAGCGATGCAGCTTACATTGTCCACTCAATGTAACGGAACTATAAAGGGTGAAAAACAACTTCAGTCAGTAATTTTAGTTGAAGCTCCTGCCACATTTCCATCAAGTTTACCTTTTGATTATTCTTATTTAATTTATGGAAATGGATACATCCAAATTTCAGGTTTACCTTCAGGAACATACACCTTTGTATTAACCGACACTTGTGGCATTACCAAAACGGAAAGTATAACAATAACATCAACAGTTACGAATTCAACAACAATTATAAAAAATTGTGGTTCTTTTGATGTTAATTTAAATTACCAGACGGTTCCTATTATTAATTATTCCTATTATTTACAAAAATGGAATCCAATAACTAATAAATGGGTGCATCCAATAACCAATGTTTATAATTCCATTTATTCGTCTATAAGTGCTATAGAATTGATTAACAACCAAATAAATTACAATTTTGGTGTTTTTGGCCAATTTAGAATCGTTGGCTACAATTCCGTTTGTGAAACCATAATTTTAGAGTTTGATTTCTATGAAGCCCCAAAAATTATTGATGTGTATGGTTTTTTATGTGCCAATAACACCTATGATGTTCTGGTAGATGCGGTAGGAACAAATCCCTTAATTTATAGAATCATTGAAAAAAATGGCAGTCCATTTGTAGTTCAGAATGGCAATCAATCGGTGTTTTTCGGATTAGCTCCAGGGCAATATAAATTTCAGGTTGAAGATGCCTGTGGTAATATTATCAATAGTGAATTCCAAATTCCAACCCCCTTTTCATTTGGGCTCACTGCTTCATCATTTTGCACCAACCAGAGTGGTTTTTTAAGTGTGCCTAATATTCCTGGTTTAACCTATAAATGGTGGAAAAACAATGCAACTTCAACGATTTTAAGTACTACTAACATTCTGATTTTCAATAATTTTAATGATGTAACAGCTGCTGGAACCTATTACGTAAATGTTACATATAACCACCCAAATAGTTGTATAAATCTAACTTTTGAATATCAGATTCTTCCCAATTCAAATTCGCCTAATGCAGGTTTAGATACTGTAAAAAGTTATTGCAATAAACCCGGCATAATCAATTTATTTGATGTATTAGAGGGCAATTTCAATGCAGGTGGAGTTTGGCAGGAAATCACAAACAGTAATGCACTTATAGGAACAAATTGGAACACTACTTTAGCAGCTTTTGGAACCTATCAGTTTAAATATCATGTAAATGGAAATTGTGCTTCATTTGATGAAAGTCTTTTAACTATTCATCTTTATGAAACTCCTGAAACCCCTGTTGTTCCAGAAATTCCGACAGTTTGTGAAGGACAAGATATTCAACTCGTAGCTTCAACTGTAGCAAATGCAACTTATGAATGGACTGGCCCAAATAATTTTACTTCAAATGTACAAAGCCCAATAATTCAAGTTGTAAATCAGAACAATTCAGGAATTTACACCGTTACAACCAAAAAAAATAACTGTATTTCAGAACCCGTAAATGTAACGCTAAAAATTGCTGCAAACCCTGATTTTGAACTTGTATATAGTTGTGTGAATGACAATCCGACGCTAACAGCAATTCCTGTAAATAATTCATTTCAGGTTGATAAGGTTAGTTATAATTGGACAAATGCGTCGGGTTTAATTGGAACTTCAAATCCGATAACCTTAGAAAATCAAAATGCTGGAACTTTTACGCTTGTTGTTACCACAGAAATGAATTGTGCAACTTCAAAAAGTAGCATTATAAATAATTTAAAATGTTCCATTCAAAAAGGAATTTCACCAAATGGTGACTTAGATAATGATTTTTTCGATTTAACAAACTTAGATGTTGAAAATCTAAAAATTTTTAATCGATATGGGGTTGAAGTTTATACTTTGGACAATTATAAAAATGAATGGAAAGGTCAAGATTATAAAGAAAGATTATTACCTTCAGCCACGTATTATTATGTAATAAAATTCAGAGATGGAACTGCCAAAACAGGCTGGATTTATTTGTCTCATTATTAGCGTTTTATTTAGGGTCTGCTGAAAAAGGAATACACTCATACACGGAACTATTTTATTTTTTTAAAAGCCACGGATTTACTTCGTCTATTCGCTAACGCTCGGGTCACAGATTAGCAAGGATTTTACCCAATTTATTTCAGAAAATCCGTGAAAACACGTCCGTGGCAAAATAATTTTAAATTTGTTCAATAATTTCGGAAATAAAAGCATGAAATTTTCATCAAAATACTCATAAACCTTGCACTACAATGGTTGAAAAAATTTGTAACTTCCCTATCTTTATTGGGTTTGTAGTTTTTCAGCAAGCCCTATTTAAAACTTTAAAACAATTATTTGAATAATATTCAGTTATAAAATTGGTTTTTAAATAGTTAGCAATGAGGCAATTTCCGTGTTCAAAAGTAGTTTTAGGCTATTAATGAAATGTGAAATTGACGAAAAAACCACGTGTTTTCATGGAATCAATATTTCCAGTCCAAGGGCTATTTGCGACATTATCACGAATTAATTCATCATTAAGACCAAAAACCCCGCGAATTGAAGGCGAAAAAATAAAATATTCAGTATAAATATCAATACCAAAACCAGCTTCTACGTATTTATTCCAATTTGTCATTCGAAACCGTTCGTTGTAATTGTCATCTGGCGATTTGGAATTACTTCCTAAATTTAAAGCTGTGGAAACACCGCCAACCACATAAGGCCGAATATTTCCTGTTCGAAGTGCCGAATATTTTAAAAGCAAAGGAAAAAAGATATACGTGGATTTCACTTCCCGAATTTTATCTGTTTTTTTTATGATATCTGGATACGTTAAATTTCGTTGGGTAATATATAAACCAGGTTCAAAACGCAAGTCGAAATATTCCGCAAGTCTTAAATTTCCAACTAAACCGACATTAAAACCAGTGGTTGTTTGCACTTCAATATCTTTAGCGATTGCTAAATAATCGAACTTAAAATCCAAGTTATTGAAACCTAAATAATAACCCCAATGAACGCGTTGTTTGTTCCAGTTTTCCTGATTTATGATTGGATTTTTGCCAAACATACCGCCTTGAGCTAGTAGTTGTTGGGATAAAAGAATAAAAAAAACGATTTTTTTCATAATTATTTTTTCGATGCGTGATAAATTGTTGCCACTCCAAACGTTTGGGGTAGATGCTTTACTTCTATAAACCCAATTTTCGTCAAAATATTGTTTAACTTTTCTCCAAAAGGAAATTCATTTGCCGAAGCAGACAAATAGGAATAGGCAGATTGGTCTTTAGAGAATAATTTCCCTATTAATGGTAAAAGTATTTTGGAATGAAAAGCATAACCTTGTTTAAATGGAAATTTTGTTGGTACAGATGTTTCAAGAATTACAAAAACACCGCCAGGTTTCAACACACGTAAGATTTCAGAAAGTCCTTTTTCAAGATTTTCAAAATTACGAACCCCGAATGCCACCGTGATTGCATCAAAAAAAGCATCTGGGTAAGGAATATTTTCTGAATCAGCCAATACCATTTCTATTTTATCAGATAATTTTTGAGCGGCAATTTTTTGTTTTCCGACCTCGAGCATACCTGCAGAAATATCCAAACCGATGATTTTTGAAGCCGTTGTTTTGGTCATTAATAAAGCTAAATCTCCCGTTCCGGTTGCAATATCTAAAACAGTATCAGGATTTTTTGCTGCTACTAATTGCAACACTTTTTTACGCCATTTCACATCAATTCCAAATGAAATAACTCGGTTTAATCCGTCATAATTTCCTGAAATGGTATCAAACATTTGAGCAACTTGTTCTTTTTTGCTCAATTCCGAATCTTTATACGGCTTAATTACTTTAGACATCAGTATGATTTTAGTGGCACAAAAGTACAATTAAATATTAGTATCTAAAAATTTTAATTTTTTTTCTTAGAAAAGGCTCCTTTTAGAATAGGTCAAAAAAGAATACTCAAATTGATGTTTTTCATCTTTTTGGTGATGTTCTTCTGCAATTAATTCCCATCTGTCTAAATCGAATTTTGGGAAAAAAGTATCGGCTTCAAAAGTGGCATGAACCCTTGTTAATTCAATTTTGTTAGCTAAATCAAGGGCTTGCTTGTATATTTCACCACCACCAATAATGAAAATTTCTTCGTTTTTTGGGCAAATTGCAATTGCTTTTGTTAAATTTGAAACGGCAAAACAATTTTCGGGTACGTTATAATTTTTCTGATTGGTGATAATTATATGAGTACGATTTGGCAAGGGTTGTTTAAAACTCTCAAATGTTTTTCGACCCATGATGATAAAATGACCCGTTGTTAGCATTTTGAACCGTTTAAAATCATTTGGTAAATGCCAGATCATTTGGTTATTTTTTCCAAGAGCATTATTTTCAGATACAGCGGCTATTAAAGTTAGCATTTTTAAATTCGTATTAAAAATCCACCTGAAAAATGTTTGTCTTTTTTATTTTCATTGTAAAATATAAAAAGAATTCTGTTTCTCAGATGGATTTTAGTTGTTATTTACTCATTTCCACAAAATATTTATAGAACAACGGAATGGTTTCAATACCTTTTAAGTAATTAAAAATCCCGAAATGTTCATTTGGCGAATGAATGGCATCACTATCCAAACCAAATCCCATTAAAATGGTTTTGCTTTTTAGTTCTTTTTCAAAAAGGGCTACAATAGGAATACTTCCGCCTGAGCGTACGGGAATTGCAGGCACTCCGAAGGTTTCGGTATAAGCTTTGTTGGCAGCTTTATACCCGATACTATCAATCGGAGTTACATAACCTTGTCCACCATGATGCGGCGATACTTTTACTTTTACAGATTTTGGAGCAATACTTTCAAAATGGTTTTTGAATAATTCGGTAATGGTTTCCCAATCTTGATTTGGTACTAAACGCATGGATATTTTTGCGAAAGCTTTACTTGCGATTACGGTTTTTGCACCTTCGCCCGTGTAGCCACCCCAAATTCCGTTCACATCTAATGTTGGTCTGATGGAATTGCGTTCGTTAGTAACATAGCCTTCTTCTCCATGAACAGCATCAATTGCTAAAGCTGCTTTGTATTTATCTAATGAAAATGGAGCTTTAGCCATTTCAGCACGTTCTTCAGAGGAAAGTTCTTCCACATTATCATAAAAACCAGGTATTGTTATATGGTTATTTTCATCATGTAGAGATGCAATCATTTTAGCTAATATATTAATGGGATTTGCAACAGCACCACCATATAAACCTGAATGTAAATCTCGGTTAGGCCCTGTAACTTCGACTTCCACATAACTTAAGCCTCTCAAACCTGTTGTTATTGAAGGTTGCGTATTCGAAATCATGCCGGTATCCGAAATTAGAATCACATCGTTTGCGAGTTTTTCTTGGTTTCTTTCCACGAACCAGCCCAAACTTTTCGAGCCTACTTCTTCTTCCCCTTCAATCATGAATTTAACATTACAAGGCAAGCTATTTTGTTTAACCATGAGTTCAAAGGCTTTTACATGCATATACATTTGCCCTTTATCATCGCAAGCACCTCTAGCAAAAATGGCACCTTCCGGATGAATTTCAGTGGTTTTGATTACGGGTTCGAATGGAGGGGAAGTCCATAATTCTAAAGGATCTGCGGGTTGCACATCATAATGACCATACACCAAAACCGTTGGTAAATTCGCATCAATTATTTTTTCACCATAAACAATTGGATAGCCAGGAGTTTCGCATAATTCTACAAAATCACAACCTGCTTCTTCCAATCTTGATTTGACCGCTTCAGCAGTAGCCACAACATCATGAGCAAAAGCCGTATCGGCACTAACAGATGGTATTTTTAGTAAATCAACCAATTCCGAGATAAAGCGTTCTTTGTTTTCTTGAACGTATTGTTTTATATTTTCCATAAGATTTTTAAAATAAGTTCAAAATTAC
>Ga0247722_10000449_pt1 | contig 25431 bp, 23 predicted proteins | sample MSEWelMarce3H_FC_FD_189094 | JGI IMG/M metagenome (GOLD analysis project Ga0247722, IMG submission 189094) | Subsurface sediment microbial communities from gas well in West Virginia, United States - MSEEL Well Study Marcellus 3H_FC | ecosystem: Environmental > Terrestrial > Deep subsurface >... | reverse complement strand
CCATTTTCGAATAATTTTGAGTTTTAATGCTTCTCTGATAGAATAATTATATATTCCTTTTTCAATATTTATATATAGCTTACTTAATCTGTCCCGGATGGGTTGTTCGTCCGGGGGAAGGGGGGGGTGGTGGTGGTGGGAGAAAAGAAGAATTATGTAATTGTACGACTTCTTTGATTTTATTAATAATATTTTCACGAAACTCAACCGGTTTATATATTATAAACATTGTTAATTAATATAGCTATTGTTTATTTTGTTTACTATTATTAAATCAATTTTTTATCCCCTTTTCTTTGTAAATAAAAAAGGGGGGAGGGGATAACAAAGAATACGGTAATGTTAGAAAGAAGGGTATATACTCTTATTTACATAGGTGGTTATTTACATAGGTAGGTTTGATTATTATACAAATTACACTGATGTAAAAGTGGTAACATGAATTTTTCGATTAAATTCATGACTATTATGAAAACATGAATATTTTATAACGAGCAATCCAAACCATATGAGAATTACAGAAACTATTACGATTTCGTATGTATTCATTTTATACGATGATTTATTTATTATAATTTTCTTTGGTGAAGAACAATTATAAGCAACTGTAAAACAATTATTATAGCATTTAGAAAGAGATGAATCGCTTGTGGACGATTTACAAGTTGTCTGGCATTTTTTCAAGAAAATACAAGTAGTATTATTCGAGTTATTTACAAATGTTCGTAAGTTTCTTACAATTATTTCTACCTTCTTGATACTCTCACCGGGGACGATTTTTTCTTGTTCTTGTAATTTTGGCAAAGATAATTTACAACCATTAAATTCTTTTATATAAATAGCCAACATACAAGATATAGTATTTCTTTGACAAGAATTAATTTTATTATTTAATATGTTGAACGCACTACAGTTTTCTTCAAATGCGAATGAAATTGTTACAGTGACAACTAACATTATATACATCATTTTATCTCTTTGCTAATTATATCGACGTATTCAAGAGTTAATGATTTTTATAAATTGTATAGGTTGTGTATATGATATTACTCCAAATATTTTAAAATCTGTAAAAATCTCGAAAATGGTTGATATTACGATGCCAAAATTACTATAAACATTGTAACTAGAAAAAAAACATTTTCAATTTTTTTGGTATAATCACTCTATAGATTAAATTAATACTTTTTATAGATAGACTTGACGACCCCGTCACATATAAGAATGATGAGTTTCATTTCATCGTGTTTATTTTCTTGTCTTACTACTCGCAACATTGAAATATTTATTTATTTGACTTACCCCTTCCCGTTGGTTTTTTATCTGAATCAAGTATTTCTCAAAGATAAGTCGTTTAATTCGATCCGAACAGTATTTTTCCTTTTTTTTCGCGTATACTTCCAGGTCGTCGCCATATTGTTGTTTGATGGTTTCTATATCTTGTTTAAATACAGCGAGTGTTTGTGTATTACTTTTCAATGTTAGTATTTCTTCCAATGCCAACCCGAATAACTGCTGAACAGGTTTCATAAGTTGATTTGTAATATAAAATGAATAATCGATTTTTACACCGTTTTGTCGGATAAACTCGGGTGTTTCAATACGTTCGCCTTGTAATGCCGTTTTATTTTTGCTAAAAATATGAACGTATTTAATACGATCTCCCGGTTTTGGTTTATTCCCAGCTTCTCTGTTACCAATTCTTTCTGATAATACTGCGTGTGCGATTTGTTCTGGGTTTTTATAATACCCACTTAAGGATTTTGTAATTGCTAGTTTATCCATTGAAACTCGTCCTTCAATTAATTCCTCTAAACACGTGTCTAAATATTCCATACATTTTTCCATTTTTTGTATAAGTGATAATTCGGGGAGAAGGAGTATATCTAACATTTGTCCATAGGTATCTTTTAATAAGTCGCAATTATCACGGCGTTTCAAAGAAAGACCCATAAATTTCAACTTGCCCTTGTCGGGATTATATTCAAATAACTTGCCAAAATAGCGTTTCTTTGAAAGAAGACAGAACGGCCAGAGTGTTTTTTCATAGGAGAGTTCCATCGGCGGTTTAAGAAATTGCGAACATAGATTTGCGACATCTTGTGCGATTTCAATGGTTATTTCCAACGCCTTTTTACCAATAATCGGCTGGTTGTCATTCTGTGGATCTTTTAAATTGAAAGTAAAGAAGACAGAATCAGTATTATGAACTACTATATTGCCGATACCCGCCGAAAAATGATGGTTTGTCGTTGTAAAATCATATACATATTCTCTTGAAGGATAATCAATAATTTCAGTTTTTTGTATTATATATTTGGATTTTTTTTCAAGTTGTGTTAATGGTTTCTTTGGAAAAACAGTAATCATATAACTGGAAATACCGTCATCTTTAATATTATAATTTAATGTATAACTTAAACCGATACTTTCAACAATCCAACAAATATAAGCCGAATTAATTTGACTTCTTTGAAATATAATCATTTGATTATTTGTGTTCGATTTCAAACCAGTTTGGATTTCAACCATAATACGTCGGTCTTCATCGGTAAAATAGTCACTCCCATTAATTGGTAATGAATAATGTAGTAATTCTGTTCCCGGGGTAGCGTCTCTCGGTGAAATCTCGGTTTTTCCGTCAGCCAATATTAAAGAATGGTCGTCAGTAACATCGACCAATCCTTTTTTTGTTAAAACACGTATGATTTTTTTATGTGGAGCTAGACGGTGACGTATAACTCGTTGAAGAGGCGTCCATCCCTTCTCCGTCCACGTTTCCATATCCGTAAATTCGCAAAATTCTTTCTCTGTTTTTCCTGGTTCGCTGCACTTTTGCCAAATTCCATTACCATATTTTATACATAAATCTTCTATTTTACATATATCGAGAATGACACCCCCTCTTCGAACATAAGTAGGTGTATAGTTTGCTACACTGTCACCATATACATATTCCGCATTACACTGGACTTCTCCGTGTAGTTTTGTAGCATAAACCATATCACCATAAACATCTTCTATTATTTTCTTTGCGTAAGTAATCATCATACGCCCTGTAGCTGTAGTGGAGGCGGCAACATCCTGTTCATAAAACGTGGATGTTTTTGAACCACATTGACCATATAATGAATTGGCGGTTACTTTATATCCTAATTGTCGTTTGTCCAATATATTTTGCATAAATGCGTCTTTTTCTGTTTTTATTAAATTTCGTGTTTCTTTTCTCGCTTTAAGCAATTCTTCGAGAATAGTCGGCATAATCGATTTTTGTCCGTTTGGCAATTGAGCCCATCGACACATTTTACGCCCAACTTTGGTTTTTACGGCGGTTTTTGAATTGGGTTTTTTACGCCATTCAAATGTGTCAAACTCAATATCAATATATTCATAACCTTCCAAATTATCATATATGTATTTTCCACTGTGGTCTTTTTCCCCCGTTTCTCGTATTAACACACCCTCTAAATTGTATTCACGTGTCCATACTTTGCTGTCGTGTGAATAATTCTGGCTTATCATAGAAGAAGGATACAACGAAGAATAGTCAACACACGCGACTGGATTATCCATATACATATCACATTTAGGAGGGAGAACGATGGCACCCTCATAACCATCGTCGATTCCTTTCTTCTCGATATCAGGCATGAGGGTTTTTTTATCGCGACATTTTTTCGCAACAAAACTGGTGAGTTTAATCCCTTGTCCACGTAAAACGAGGAAACTTATTGGAACACTACATATGCGAGACATTTCTATATATCCCGTCATTACATCTAATTTATTGAAAAGATGATGAACGAGGTTACAATCTTGAATACAGTATTTTGCGACAATTGCGCGATCAGTGGCGGTTCCATTTGTTAATCGGAAAATGTCTTGTGGAGTAACATCGTCCTTTGACATACACCATTTAATATTTTTTAAATTTCTTTCTAAATCACGTTCTATACCATTTATACTAATAATATTAGTCCCCCCTCCACGCTCACATTCTTCCTTTGATGACAATCGAATTTCAACAACATGGAATTTAGCCCCTTCTTTGAAATAGTCGGTTGTGAATTTTGAAAGCTCTATATGTATAAAATCGCCTACACGTAATCCCATAACATTATTTGTATATAACAAGGTTGTTCCGTCTCCACCATCATCGTTGATTTCTATACCAGTTATAGCATCACCAATAAATTCCCCCGCAACATCGTCGAGTTTATACGATGAGAGATTGAAATCGCGTCGAAAATAGGCATATAGATCTATTTGAATCCGTCCTGACATTTTTGGATATTTTAAATCGTATTCACCGGTTGCTAACACAATTTTTGTATTATCTAATGTATATTCCATAGTAGTTCGATTGTAATTTCCGGAAATCTCGCCCTGTTTTCGCGAAAGGGTGAGAAACTGTCTTTCACACCCATTCTCTTGAGCACGTCGAAACATAAATTCATAATCAAATCCAAATATATTATATCCTATAACAATATCTGGGTTTTCACGTTGAATTAAGTCACTCCATTTAATAAGAATATCATATTCGGAATCGACGGTTTCTATGACAGTATTCGGAATTGAATCACATGTATTTAATACAAGACAATGATTCATATATGGTTCTGGTTCGCCATAACGAACAAAGGTTGAACCAATAAATGTGATTTTATCTCCTTCCAATTCAGGAAGACAATATACGAATATCTCATTAACTAATTGTATTTTACCATCTCGGGTTAGTGTAGCGTCGGTGAAAATATCTTTTATTGTTTTTTGTGGGGATGGGGGGGAGGTGGAGGTGGCTTTTGTCTTTAATGGTTTCGTCGGGATCACAGGATGGGGGGGCGACGGTTCATCATCTTCCTCCTCGTGATCATTCGGTTCGTGGTCACCCTCTTCACCTCCACCAGTCGCCGTATCGGCTTCTCTAATTTTGTCGAATAAAGATTCTATCGTTAGTAATCTTTTCTTTTTTTCGATAATTGAATTGTCAGTTGTTTCAACCGTTAATATTTCATTGAGGGGTGTTTGTATAATTCTTTCAATCAACGGCAATAATTCACTCTTTTTTTTCGGTGGGACTTTCGGATAAACGATATCAATTCCTTTCATCTTCTCAAATCCAAATGCGGATACAATCGCCATCTTCAGAAAGAAAGCCAACTCATCATCCTTACACTCACTAGAGGCGGTTCGTTTAATGTAAACATCCATTATATTAGTGGCTAAACGCTTATATGTTTTAATGGGAACGGGAAAATCACCGTGACTACTACTGGCTTCAATATCGAAACTACATATTTTATAAGGTGTTCTCGTTTCTTTTTTCGGTTGTGGTATTAAATCTTCACAATTACATATATATTCATATTTACATGAAGTAGTAAGTTCTTTTGGAATCACCATTTTCTTTGTAGGAAGAAAAACCCACCCGGAAGGACTGATGTTATTAATATGAAAATAACGCAGAAGAGGGGGTATCTTACTTTCATACAATTCTAATATTACATTTTGAGAAACAAATGGTTTTAGTTTTCGGTCACGACTGTCACCTTTCGGCGATTGGTAATACCACATATTTTTTACACGGTTAAATGTCATCATATTTGCGAAAGTTAATTTAACAAATTTCGATTTTTTGCCACCCGAAAATCCATATAGTTTATTATATTCCACTAATTCCGCCGATAGTAAATATTTTTGATGGTATTTCTCCATTTTTGCCCGTATTTCATCATATAAGATTGTTACATTATGGTTCGTCCAATTCTGTGCGACCTTCACATAAAAGAAGGGATTATAATCTTTTATAAATATACAACACGACTCTCCATGTTCATTGATTCCAAATATCTGTATAATAAATTGTAACGGGGGAAGCGGTTTCCAATTTCTCTCCGTAAACTCATTTTGAACGTCTTCCTCATTGTTACATTCATTCGACTCATCGTCGTCTTCGTCGTCTTCACTGGCTGTGTTAAATTTGTCGTCGTAAGGATTGAAGTCAATAAGACGAAATGATTTTCCAGTGAGAACCGGTTTGGTGGCAATTCGCTTATGTTCAGTAATTATACTATGTTCAGTCATTATACTTTAATTGTTATATAGATTATATTTGTTAAGTATTAATAATTCAATTTTTTAACTTGTTATATGTTGTTGTTTTTTTCATAAAATTGATTGTATTTTTTATATATTTAATAGGTGGTATGTTTGTATTAAATTACATAATTGAATCGTTTGAACAATGAGTATCGTTAATCAGTTCGCACAGTTCGCACAATCCTCTCTCGCACACGCTAATGACGGGGTTTCATTAGGTCAAATGGTAAGACAGGAAGAAACCAAAGTAAATGGTCAAGAAGAAGAACCGGAAAATGTAATATACATCGATAGCTTCTTCATTCCCCGCTTACCCGATGATTTGACACTTGACCAGTTAGTTGAAATCATCCAAACCACCAGTTCTTATAAGGGTGTCGACGGCGAAAATTCCATCGGTCTTGTTGAAAAGATCGAGTCTATACCAAAGATTAGCCCAAAAGACGGTAAGCCATTTAAATCCGCGTTTGTTACTCTAACATCCTGGAGCAATAATGAATACGCAAGATCCCTAATGATGAAACTATATAATGATGAACAGAGCCGTGTTTATTATAATCCACCTGGATCTGAATATGTGAATCCCAAGTTTATTGTTCTATTGCCAAATAAAAGCGAAACATCTATGAAAGAACCACCCAAACATATGGATTTGATCTTGTATCTTCACACAGATACGCGTTTAGAAACGGTGTTAAATGTGATTGAAGGGTTGGATATTGGACGCGTTTATAGTGTTGAATCAGTATTGTTGCCGTACACTGTTCCAGAAGGCATCAATTTAGCGGATTATATCAACGTTGACATCTGGAACCAAGTTGTAAAACCAAGATACAATGAAGTTCGAGTTGTTATGGATTATTGGTATAAAACGCAAACGGCTTACGCATTTGAAGAAGCAATGAAAACCAACAATTATGTCGAGATCCCGGTGTTTGAAGGTACGTATTGGAAAATATATGAATCAGAAGAAGAACCAAGACTTCAAGGTATTAATCCTTATGTATGGATGTAAGTTGTCATCTCGTGTTTTGTCTCTTGTCATCTCTCGTGTTTTGTCTCTTGTTGAATAAAAAAACAAAAAAAACAAATAAAAAATAAAAAATAAACAAAAACCAAAAAAAAACTTTTTTATTTCATATGAAAATCTTGTAAACTAAAAAAGAAATGTATGTAATTTTTTATAAATTATATAAAGATTTTTATTTGTATATACAAAAATGGAAAACATATCAAATGACGAAAATATAAATGTCGAACCTGTATTTAGTATCTACCACGATAACGATGCCAAAAATAATTCGTTTGATGAAATCGTATATCAGTATATTGCCGAAAATCAGCCATCTGTTTACATTCTAACTCCCTGTTACGGAGGAATGTGTAATACCCTCTATGTTACATCTCTTTTTAAAACAAAAGAATTATTTAATAAATATCAAATACCATTAAAAATTATTTTTTGTCGAAATGATAGTTTAATTACACGAGCACGTAATAATCTTATCGCAAAAGCAATGAGCGACCCACTCGCAACACACTTTTTTTTCATCGATGGGGATATTTCTTGGGATGAAATTGATGTATTAAAACTATTGTTGACGAATAAACCATTTATTGGGGGGGTATATCCACTAAAACGATACAACTGGAATAATCTAATTACTGACCCATATAATCCAAATATAGTTCAAACAATAATAGATAAGGTTAACAAAACTATATTAAAAGATATAATCACTAAAGAAGAGATAATTCAATCTCACCTTTTAAAATACAATGTCAATTATTTGGATAAAGTATTAAAGATACACTCGAATTTAGCAAAAGTCAAACATATTGCTACAGGGTTTATGATGTTACAACGCGATGTAATAACACAAATGATTAACCAAACCCCACAATTAAAGTATATAGACGATACTGGATTTTTGGAAGAAGATGAAAACCAATACGCATATGCTCTTTTTAACTGTGGAGTGGCTAACGACCATTACTTATCTGAAGATTGGCTTTTTTGTGAGAGATGGTCAAAAATGGGGGGTGATATATTTATTGATGTAAGTATTAATTTAACGCATACAGGAAATGTCGATTTTAAAGGAAACTTTATATCTTCCATATTATAATATATTATGCTAGTAATAAAATAATAATATAAAACATATGTATCTTCTCGAATAAAAATATAGAATTGAAAAAATATTAAATACAACAAATAAATGATTTTACACACTTGAAGATTTAACACGCAAATTCGCACATTATTTATAAAGTAGTTTTACAATAATATGTATATTGTGTTACCGTTCGTGGTGTTAATTATTTTATAAAGTCCTATATATTAGAATTTTATAAAATGCTTGTTTCAAATAAGAGTTAAAACAACCATTAACTTTTATCGGTTATATCGTCGAAAATGTCGGTAAATGATTTACGTGTTTTGTAATATAGTCTATATAATTAACTTTTAATGTTTTTGGGTTTTTTACAAACTTCATATATAGTATTTTATACTAATAATAAAAAACATTAACGCTTGAATCAGTGGATTAAATCGTTAAACCCATGAATTAATTCTTTGAAAAATAATTTGTAAATAAAGGTATTTTATATTGATATATTAATTTGGAAGGTGTTTCTACATTTCGATAACTATAGTTGTTTACTAATTGTGAATATCTCATTGCCTTTGAAATACTTGGATCATTGCCACCCGTTTTTAAAGTATTGTATTGAATACAATTTTTATTACATATCGGAAGGTTTGTTTTCTTGGTTGGCATTATATATTATTTATACATATAATTTGATTAGGGTATTTAATTGCCCATAATTGAAGACCGTTATATTTGAACCATATAGTTGAAACATTCGCGGGGTTTATTTTTTGAAAATAGTGATCAACCTGTTCTTTAGAAATAGTAGTTAAATCTTTTACTATATAGGATTCTTCTATAGGATATTTTCCATTGTTAATGTTTAAAAATACGGCATATTTTTTATATTTATCCTTTTCCCAGATTTTATCAGAATCCTCTTGTAAAATTTTGCTGGAGAAATAGTAAAAGTCGCCTAATAGAGGGAAATCAACAGTTTTATCAGGACTAATGACGTCGATAGAAATATTTTTCCAATTAAAATGGTCTATTTCGGCCGGATTTTCTTCGTTTTCACAAAGATATAAACACAATGGGTATACAATCGGGGTTTTCTTTAAATTATTATGTTTATCACTTACATAAATTGTATTTATTGCTGGATTTTCTTTAAAAAGATTAATTGTTTCTTTTGAAACTTCTGTTTTTCCTATATGTTGTTTATTAATGATTTCGTCCAATATTGCTTTTTTAAATAAAAGGAGGGGAACTGTGGTAGTAGTGGAGGTTTTTTCATTTGAATCTTCTATCTTTGATGAATCTTCTATCTTTGATGATGAAAGAATATTAGTATAATCAATTTCACTTCCGTCAAAGAATAAATATATTGTATTTGTTTCATGCTTTAATATAAATCCTTTGAATCTTTCATTTAAAGATAGACTCAACTCGATGGAAACATTATCTCGTATATATTCAATACAATCATTCATAATTTGAGTTTTAATTGAATCGTCAACCATGGGAGTGTGTAATATTATTTTTGGAAACTCGGTATATATAGAATCTTTGTTATTAGTAAATAAATATTCAAAGAAAGGTATAATAGATGTTTTATTTATTGAATATATACAAATATAGACGTTAATACTATCGATAGAGATAGGGGGTGATTGGGGCAATTCTGCTGTAACAGATCCAAAAACAGTAGTGGTGGGAGTAGATGAGGAAGACGACATATTTGTTAACTCCGAAAAATCGGTAGAGAGTTCGTCTTTTTCTAAATATATTATTGTTGGTTCGACAAATGTATCAGTAAATATAGGTTTATTATATCGTGATATAGGTTCTGTTGAAATAACTGAACTTGAAGATGTTGTAAACAACTTTTCATAAGTTGTTGTATAACTAATTGATCTATTAGTATAACTACTATTTTGAATATTTTCAGTTGTCGTCATTTTATAATACAATAACAAAAATCCAGGAAGCCGTCCTCAGTTAAGTATATCCCGAAAAGGTATAAAGAAACGGTATTTTAACCTATATAAGCATTTATTCTATTTCTATTTCACCTCTGTAATTATGGATTACGACGAACCAACAACATTTTATGTTCCAGAATTCGAACAAGACTATGATGTGTGTTCGTTTTTTAGTTGTTCTAATAACACACACGAAGACACAACTATATCATCATATTCAAATAAAAACAAAAAACGTACCCGTTCTTCTAAAAATGAAAACGGATGTTATACATTTACCCGAACAATAAATGATGTACGAGTAAAAATACCGGCTTTTGCTACTAAATCGATAATGGGATCAAGAATTAAAAGCGCAACAACTGGACTCGTCAATAATATGTATGTTGGTAAAAGAGATGAAGACCTTTTCTTTAAGGTTCGTTTTGTAAATGGGGAGATTAGTAATTCGGTAAACGGAAATGATTTTTATTATGACTCACCCGAAGAGTATGAAAGACATTTATTTGTCAAAGTTCCCCAATCTATTAAAGATATTTGGTTAGCGAAAAATCAAACAGCAAGAATAAATAAATTAATATTAGAAAAAACGACTAAAGTAGAAAACCAAAGGGTTGTTGTTGTAAAGTAAGTTCTATAAGTTGTATAAAATAATAAATAAATATATATTATCCACAATCGCGATAATATATGTTCAATATCTTCAATATAATAATTATGGTATGTTTTGCGTTTTCAAGTAAAGAACCACATTCGCGAATGAGAGGAACGTTGTTTGAGAGATTAAATAAACAAATTATTAACCCAAATTATGTATTGTCTCCATTAAATAGTGAAAATAACATTAAAGGTTGTGATTGTCGAAATGTTTCGGATAATGTTTTTTCTGATACAAATACATTCGGTGAAAATTCATATAAATATGAAAGATTGAAACAATTATTAATTATAAAAAGTAGATTATTTAATTTATCACCGGAATCTATAAATTGTATTGTAACGACAACTATAATGCCAGATAAGGGTCGTTCTTTCGAGTTTGAAAATAATATTGTAACATCACAATCGACGAATACAATAAATGCGTTAAGAGTTTTTGTAATAGATCCATTGCCGGTTGCAAGTGGTAAAAATATAAAAAACGGTGGATTATTTGACGACTTTTTACTTGATATTTAGTTATTTGATTGAGAGTAGAGTCGAGGCGGGAATGGCTGTTTTGGATATAACCGTTTGAAAGAAAATATCAATATTATCTTCATTTGTTCCTGCCACAGAATCGTCAAATACATAGGTCGTATTCCCTTTATAATATGCTAAAATAGCAGGTATTCCTTGAATCATTTTACGTGTCTTTAAAAAAGCGTACAATTCAAACGATTTATCAACATCAATATAGATGAGTTGTATATTTGTATGTTCCTGTTCCAATTTTTGAAACCAATTCGCAACCGGTTGGGCGATTCGATGACAGGGGGCACACCATTCGGCACCAAACTTAATAACCACACCACCATTGTTATTTTGTAATATATTGTAAAAATCAACAACTGATTCGATTTCGTAAATGATTGTCATTTATTTGTAGAAATCTTAAATGTTTATATTATTTTGTATAATATAAACCAATGAAACTAACACAGACAACAACCATAATTTTAGGATTAACCCTTATAATTAGTATTAGTATTAGTATTTTATATTTAGTAAACAATGGGGGTAATTATCGCGAAAATTTAAAAAACAACGAAACATATAACAAGATCGAATTATTAGACTCCAATAAATACTATAAATCACCTAAATTAACTAAACTGATAAAAACTGTAATTATTATTCAACAAAAAACGGATTTTATTGAAAAAAAATTAAATGACCTGAATGTTGATGGTAGAAATAAAAGAAAAATAACAAATAAAATATATAATGTTTACGGGAATATTTTAAATAATGTATATGCGGATATAGTAGATGTTATTAAAAATACACCGGAAAATACACCAAATAATGATTTAACAAATAAAATACAAAAATTAATAACTAAATGTATTGAATCATTTAATACAGAAATTAAAGAATTTAATAAAATAATTGAGGCTTGTTCTTCTGCGGAGGAAATAATCAAATATATAAATAATTCAAAATTATAATCTAGATTTTTCTATAAACTATATATGTAAAATTATGTAAGTTGTAAAAAATAGGATAATATAGATTTGTTTTTATTTTCCATTTCCATTTCTTTCTTCTTTGATTGATATTGTTTAAGTAATATTTTGTTTTGAAATTCTGTTTCTTTTTCTTTAAGAATTCTCAAGTTTTCTTCCTCGGTTTTTAAAGAAACGTCGGCGGTGTTTCTTGCTATAGTGTATTCTTCAATTGAACCATATTTTTTTACCTTTTTATAATCGTTTTCTCCGACCATAAATACAGTTTCATTTTTATGAACCTTTTTTATATCTTCGAATTTCAGTTTGCTAAAAGGATCGGTTTCAATATACGTGCCATTTGTTTCAATACCCTCCTCATCATCAATATCTTCATATAGATTCGCAGCAGCAGAATTAGAGGGTAATTCACTAACACCTCTATATAGAACAATTCCTTGTTGTTTTTCTTTTATTCTTTCGAATGTACCGTTTATCGCTGAAACACTTGAAATGGGGGCAGTAGTAATCTCGGTTTCTTCTTTGGAAAACCAATCGTTTTTATTTACTATTTTCTTCCCCATTTGGTTTTTTTCAAATAGTTCGTTAAATGTCTGTTGGAATTTCGCGGGAGGCATAGAGCCTATATTTTTTTCTATTTGTTCATCGTGTGCTACTGTCCTATTGTTCGAATTTCCCGTTCCAGTATTAATATCGTTTATTTCTTTCGAATATTTTAACTCTGTTTTTGGAACTTCTTTGGTGGTTCGTTGTTGGTTATTGTAAAACTCGACAATTATTTCAAAAGCCTTTTTATAGAATAAAAAATATTCAGGAGAAAGACGGGACTTATCTGGATGTGTTTTCAATACCAGTATTTTTGCGCGTTTTAATTCTTCATTTGTTATATTATTTGCGTCGGTAATTTCAAAGAGATTCAACAATTCCTGGAAAGAATACATCTGTATGTTTAAATTAAAGTTGGTTGGTTTAGCAGAACACTTCTTCATTATTATTATATATAAAATTATTCGTATCTTTATTACGTAAGGTTTGGAGATTGGTTTATTTTTTACCTCGTACTTCTAAATAAATATATAAAGATAAAGATTAAAACCCATATAATATATTAATTATAATATGTCTATTTCTAATAACAATTCCAATTATAATGAAACGTATATTCCTTATATTAGTATTCGTGGACACCCAATGTTTTCAAATAGGGAATTATTACTTTGTAATGAAAAAATTAATCCCATCTATTATTACAAGGATGACTTATACATTATTATTGCGGGGTTATGTATTGGAATGACTTATATATTAGTGAGTTATATATTTACCATATAACCCTTTTTAATTTAAAAACAAATACGCATATAAATTAAAGATGTATTTACAATATTACTATTATTTTTATCAAAAAAATGGGAAATGATATGTTGGATTTTTATAAAAAACTAAATTATAGATTTTTATAAAATGAGAGTGGGTTAAAAATACACGAATTTACTTTACGTCACTCGATTGAAGTAAAAAACGAGATATATCTTTGGTAATTGGGGGTAAAAAGTCGTTATCCTCGGTCGGTATAATTTGCCATTGTTCGTTCGGTCTATTATACAAGTCACTTGAATTTTTTATTTTATTACGGATGTTTGTAACATTTGTAAATTCATCTGTATTTAATTCTTGATGACAAAAATTTTCTATTTTATTTTTAATAAAATATTCATCTCCAAAATAAGACAAATGCCACCCCCCTTTTTCCAATATATTCTTAAAATTGTATTGTCTTATTCTTTGAGAACTGCTATTAAAAAAAGTATAAAACGCAGATAAAAATACAATCTTCGCATTAACCCATTTAGTCAATGAAATACAATTCAAATTATAATAATAAAAATCCATAGATAACGTTATCCCTCCGTCCACAATACCTGACAAATTCGCCGTTTTTAACATTTTTAACATAGTCGGATTGGGAATTTCATCCAAATCACATATAGTTATTAAATCATTATTTTTAATTTGTCTATTATTAAACAATACGTGAACACCCCTAGCAATCCCATTACGATGTGTGTGTTCGTTACGCCATTGTTCACCTTTTGTCTTATCCGGGTTTATTATCCATGATGTATCGTCGTCTGACATCATAACATGAATTATTTTATCAGCAAATCTTTCATATCTATCCATATTTTCAAGATAATAATAAGATTTTGATTTTCCAACGTATGTACGTGAAGCCTCGCAAATAACAAAATAATCAACAACGTCGTATAAAATCGATAAACGATATTCCAATAAATCGAGTTCATTGTAAAAAATAAAACAATCAACTACCTTTAAAGAATTACCCTCTGGTGGCGTAGAAGTTTTATTCATATACTAAACTATAGCATGTTTCTTTAAGCTTTTACTTTTTACTCATTTACACGATTTAATCCACCGATTCTCAATGGATAATATTTTTTATTATTTTTATAGGTTGTATCTACACTATATATGAAGTTTGTAAAATGCCGAAAACATTAAAGGGTTAACTATCTATACTCTATATAAAATAAAAATATTATTTAACTTGTAACGGGGATACTATTTTATGGGGTACTGGGGTTACTACTTTTATATTCAAATGTATTCGTGTAGTTTTTTGAATCAAACCGGTTTATATCATCATATGCTCCTGACAATATATTTGAAAAAAGTTCTTCGGTTTCATTACCGTAATAATTTGGATCCATTTCTTTTTTCGTTTTAACAGTTAAATTAAATAGATTTAAATTATTATTTAATAAGCTATTTTTTATTTCAGATATACTTAATCTTGGGTAATAATGTTGAATTAATTTAAAAAAGGCAGATGGTTCTACGCCAACCTCCTTTTCTAAATAATAATCTTTTTTTCCGCCTATTTTTTTATCGTACTTTTTTCGATTAAGCTGTGTTTTTGTTCTTCGACGATTCGGTTGTAATTGCTTTTTACGATTACGACGTGTATATTTCATATATACAATACATTGAGGAAACATAATATGTAAAAGTTAATCGTTAAAATAAACACTTCTCAAATTTCGCATATGTTGATCGGAAATCTTCTTTTCTTTAAATAATCGTATTTTACGTTTGAGATTTTTTTTATCCAGCATAGTTACTATAAAATAGAGCGAATACATTCCACATTCGGTATTTGTTCTTTGATGATTGTTTGGGTAATTTTCGTAATATTCAAAATGACTTCCCTGTTGTGATGCCTGTTCTTGAACCTTTTCTACGAATGCTGTTATTTCTTTCGGTGTTTTATTTGCCGCACTGTCAAAGTAAAATATAAACGAATGTTCTATATCAATAAACATCGAAACCCAATGACTACCAGATTGATTGTGTTTGTCTAAATTAAAAATAATACCTATTTTATCTTTTTTTGCTTCAATATACCTGTCTAATGAAAAATGACATAAATCATCTAGCACACATTCACCCGTATTTTTATCTAATACACTATCGAAATCGATAGATGTTGGACCGATTAATTTAAATCTCGGGTTGCTTTTTTCATACTGTCTTAAAACATTCAATATATCATAATTTGACAACCATTCTATGGGATTCTTTTTCCATTCCACTGGTTTCTTTGGCGCGAATACTTCTTCGTTAATAACTTGTTGTTCTTCTATCGGAAGAACCTTTAACCAACAATCTTCCTTCTCACAAGTATTTGACATTTCCCTTCGAAGATGTTGTAATATTTCGCTTGGGTTATTTGTGGTAATTTTGCGGTTTTTATATTGCGGTTGATTATTAAAAGCATCACGAATCTTAAAGAGTAATTGATTCGTATAACAAGTTGATTTATTTGCTTTTTGATTCTTTACAAAAGGACTACAATTCATACGTTTTCGTGTTTTAACTTTTTTATGAAATATACGCCGTGTTTTAAGGTGAACCATTAAATATATATATATACGTACGAAGTTTGTTCCAATTTATATTTTGAATGGATTGATGGAGGAAGGTAAACCGGTTATATACAAGATCTTTATAATTTATTATATAATGGCAAGTGAATCACAATTCGGTTTTATTTTGATATTTACTGGGTTATGTCTTTTTATATTATTTTTTATACTTAGATATTTTCTTAATATATCGTTATATTATCTTTTTAGTGGTGTTTTAAATTCAATCAAGACAACTTCTAATGAAAAAAATTATACGTTTGATGAAGAATGTTATAATGATGATGATTGTTATAATACAAATTTATTAATTTATTCATTGATATTTTTTTTTAATTTCTTGTTGATTTGTTGTGGTTTAGCATTCGCAACAAATCGAGATATATTAATATCCAATATTAAATAATAATATAATACATTATCAAGAATCGTAACATTTTTTTAAAAATATAAAAATTGTGGGTAAAGATCGGTCAATTTGCCACAAAAAGATATACCCCTTTAACTGTTTCGACATTTCCACTATTATCAAATATTTTACTTATTTTAAAATATTTGAAGCCATATATAGTATCTTATACATCCTATACAAATAATAAAAATATTAACCATTGAATCCGCGGATTAAATTGATTGATATGACCATTTATCATTATTGAACGGACTCACTGTCATATAATCATCTTTATTATTTTTCCAGAAATTTACTTTTGCTTCCAATATCATATCTTCTTTTGATTTAGGAGGGACATAACCCTGAGCAGAAGTTAGTTTTGACTTTTCTACATTTGTAGGGTTCGGTTTTATACCATAACAATTGACCCCGTATCGTAAAGACTTGTCTTTTACATATCCCCCATTAACACCCGTTCTTCCACACGTATTTTCTTGTCCTTTTATTTTTTGTAAACGATCATATGTGGATTTTTGTGTGGGATATAGAACTTGTTGATTCGCACTCCAAGAATTAACACACCATTCGGCACCTTCGTCGTAAGCGGTATGTATTTGGTCTATGGTTGCCAATTCCGCATTAAAAGATTTACAAACCGCTTGTGCGTCACTATACGTATATAAATTATTCGATATATTAAACACCTCCGGTTTCCTTTCTTTCGGTTTTACTTGTTTGTCTTCTGTTTTAGTTTTCGGTTTCTGTTCCGTTTCTTTTATTTCACTACGCAAGTCATACCACGCTTTTGTTAAACCATTGTCATTACCAAAGATCATATCTACAATAGGAATATTTAAGACATAAACAAAAAAATCGACAATAATAACAGATATTAAAATAATCCATAATTTCTGTTCTATAAAATAAATGGATACTGGGCGAGTTTCTTTTGTCATGGGAACACCAAACAAATAAATAAATAAATAAAATAATACAATAAACACTAAGCACTCAAATAATGTATTTGGATTGCTATAAAAATCGTGAGTCCATTCTAAACAATACCCAATTAAATTCTGTTTATCTTTTTCACTTAAAGACCAATAGGAATATAATATTAAAATAATTAATAGACCAAAGATAAATATATCGATACCCCGACTTAATGCCATTGTTTCTTTAAAATTATCATTATCATCTTTATAAAATGATTTTATTAAATAGAAAATAACTAAATAAATCAATAAAAACCATATCAAAAATAATATATTTGAAAGGGAAAATATGTTTGTATGTGTTCCATAGTTGGTGGTCGTAGCGGTGGTATTAGTCTTGTTGTCCGTAGCAGTGGTGGTGGTTCCTGTTGTGCCGTAAAAGAAATTATTAATAATAGAGGATAAATTCGTTGATACAGATGTATTATTTGTTTTGCTCATATCAACCACATTTGCCGTTTGGCTCATATCAACCACATTTGCCGTTTCGCTTATACCGATATTTATATTATTTACATTAACACCACTTACGTCATTACCGTTTATATCACCTTGGTTTAAAGTCTCCTTTATATTTTCATTAAATAAACCACTCATTATTTTATATAATGATTATATATAATTATTCTTTTTTATTTGTACTTTTTACTATTATAGAATTCACGACTTTTCTGCGATCCTATAAAAAAGACAATACGCGGAGGGGGTAATAATATTTGATACCCCTCTTTCAACGTTTCCATCATTATAATGTATCCATTCATCTAAATAATTCAACACATAAGCCGTATAGTGTCCTCCTTCACAACCGCCGTAATGATTACAAACACCGAATAAATCGTATGTATATTTTTGTGGATTATACCCACACACATACCGTGAAAGTTCCAACGATTTTATGGGGTATTCAACCAAGTCGTTACGTTTCCGACGACCACAAGGAGAAAATCGTTTTAAAGAAATAATAAGTATTTCAGGGAAATTCCAAAACTCGATTCTTTTATTTATTGCTTCTTTTTTACCAGTAACCTCATTAAACCAGCAATTGTCGCCATCCATTCGTTCTTCTTTCGTAAAAAGATCGAAACAATCGTATAATGTATGTTGTTGAACTATTGACGAGGCGGAAAATACATGCGACGGAAGTCCGGCAGTCATCGTGGGTTGAATTTCTGGAATCGGTAAATCTAATATAAAGAAATTCTCGGGAATAGTAGAGTAAACCGTCTGTTTTTCATCCAGACCGGTTATTTTACTTACATAAATACCATAAAACATGTTTAGTATTTCACTATATTCATTCCTATATACGGTTTGTAAATAGTTATAGCATTTTATTGCTAATTCGTCCATCGCGTTTTGAGGTGTTCCGTGAATTGTAATATCGATCTTTCTTGAAATGCTAGTATGTAATGTTTCTATGAAAAAATGGATAAATTCATGTATATCATTTTGACTAAAGCCCGTAAACAGTGGACGGTTCTTAATCAACGCCAACTGATGAACTATTTGGACAAATCGGTTTGGACAAACCACACCGTCTCTTTGCCACAACAAATTATGTAAACTCAACCATTCGTTGAAAAAACTTGTATCCGGAATCCCCGGTTTTTGGTGAGTCGTGAAAACTGTTTCATATATAGGTTTTAACTCATATATATGATTTATTATTTGAATACAAGAGTTTAAAAAACAGGTATTTCCGACGTTTGTAAGACCCGTATAACCGTGTGCGTCATTTGGTAATGAACTTACAAGTGATTTTATATGGTGTTTCATTTTATAAAAAATAGGTAACAATACATTATATAGTATTCATTTTTTTATGTTTTTTGTTACAACATCAAAATAAATTATATAAAATAATAATATATGTATTAATTATTTTACAAGTGTAAATGGGGTTTAGTTATGTAAATACTCCTATGATTACAAGTGGAGTATTTCCATTATATATAATTATCAATAAAACGGTTTTTATACAAAGAACTGTATTTTCATATTTTGCCTTTATTACAATAACCGGTTCGATTATTTCTATATTTTTTTGGTCAAACCCAGTTTCAAATAGAAATACGATAATACATAAGATTGATGGGTTAAGTGCGAGGTTTGTATTGGCCAATTACGCATTATATAAATCATTAGCCAATCGAGATAATTTATACACTTTTATGATAAATTATTGTATTATGTTGTATTTTTTTTATTTATCCAATAGAATATCGTTTACAAATTGGTGCTGTAAAAAACATATTGTTTGTCATTTAATCGCTCATTTATTTTCTATTTTTGTTTTTTTAGTAACTATGAATGATTTTCGTAACTATATTGTTCTTTGAAAATGATATAAAAAATAACTCATTGCTGAGTTTTATTTTTTTATTTTTTATATTTTAGTTTTACAATTACATCATATCATAAATAGTATATTTACACATCAGTTACACATTACAGTTACACAAAACAACGCGCGAAATATTTTCGGTATTAGTTTGTTTATACCCCCCGCATTTTCGGCAATTACACGCGTTATAATACAACGCATAATGTTCCCACGTCCAGTACTCATTTTGGTTATCATCAATATCTGGAGTTTTTACAGATATTGATTTACGAGTGAAACTCTCTTTAATGACAGTATTTTTGGAATTGATATGGTATATATCATCCGCCAAATAAAACAATGAATAACATACTTCATCTAGACGATCAAATAGATATTCTTTAATAATACGGATTATTTCAATCGGCAACTTGCGACAAATATTATGAACCATTCTGTTCTTGTTCATAGATACTTTGATTCTTGGAAACTTGGGTAAGTAAGTAAAACGCTGAGGCGGGTTGTGAAACATATTCTTTAATAAATAATATGTCAGTTTTCCGTGGATTTTCTGGTTAAAATTCTCTGGTTTTAAACCGGACTTTAAATTTTCGAACGTTTCTTCTGTCATTTCTCTAACGTTCAATGCGTGTTTGGTGCGTTCCAACCGAGAATATACTCTAGGGCGGGACCAAATACTGATAGGAGCAGAAGAAGATGTAACAGAAGACATATAGCCACAATAAATATACTAGATATTCAAATATGTGTGTATGAAATATTAAAAAAATAGAATCAATTTTACAAACAATACAACAATCTATATATTTAATTATGTAATGTGAAATATATTATATTTTGTTACCAAGTATGATATTAACCCGTTAACGTTTTCGACATTTTTACAAACATCAAATAGTTTATCTATTTTAAAATATTTGAGACGATGTATGATATAGTATCTTATATTGACCTATTAAAATAATAAAATCGTTAAAGGGTTAAATATTTTATAAAAAAGATCTTTCAAATAAGGGTTTACATTGTTAAATATAGTTTGTTACCAAGTATGATATTAAATATTTTATAAAAAAGGATGTTTTAAATAAGGGTAAAAAACTGTATATCGCTCCCTCTTCGGTCGCTCCTGAAAAAGGGAAGGGGCGTCCGGGGAAACCGTAGGTTTCCTGGATTCCTGGATTTATAAATGTTCTTTTTTATGACATTTTTCGCATAAAGATGCCAAATTTGCGGGATGATTTTTATGAAACATACGACCTTCTCTCGTTCGAATTACACCCAACGAATTTGCGTTTTTCTGTGGTTCAATATGGTGTATTTCCGTGGAAATCTCCGTCTTACAACTTTCGCATATTCCTACCAATTTTTTTGAATTATATTTCGATTGTGTAAATGTAAGAATACCGCCATTTTCCGGATAATGGCGATTACGTATCTCAAACGCATTGTCTAAAAAATCTGTTGGTAAGTTCATTGATTGACAAACGGTTAATCCATAAGATGTAATCCCTATACCGTCCTTTAGTTTACGGTCATATATTAATCGTCCACTCACCTGGTCAAATGATACTTCTAAATGTTTTATTTTTATATTTGTTAATTGATCCATCTCTTCCCATCTTACAATTTCATGAAAATGTGTTGCGAAGATGAAAGAAGCACGTCGGGTATGAAATTCGACCAAAGCCGCCATAATAATTGACAGTCCAGATTCCATCTCCGTTGAACTACATATTTCATCTCCCAATATAAGACTACTATCGTCCGCCTGTTTTAATATTACTGCCAATTCACTTATTTCTACTTGAAAAGTAGAAAGGTTTTTAAACAAATTATCATTTCCTATAATCCTTGAAAAAAGTGCTGTATATGGTTTATATATAAATGATTCACAAGGAACATATAATCCAGCTTGTGCTAAAACGACACATACACCTATTGAACGAATAAGACTCGTTTTGCCAATGGCATTTGTTCCAAAAAGAAGGATTCCGTCCTCGCCCTCTGTTCCCAGTGTTACGTCGTTTGGAACATATATTTCACTCGTTTGTAAATGTTCAATTAAACAATGCCTCATTTTTGTTGCTTTTAGAAACGATTTAGGGGATTCGTCGTTTATTGAAGGACGACAATAACCATATTCACGTGCTATAAACGCTTTTGTAAATAATACATCTATGTTTCCAATATAATTTATATATTGCGTAATTGCTGGACTCCAGTTATCCTCTATTTGTTTAATTATGTCAAGATATACTTTTGATATTTCTATATTAAGCCGTTCATCCGTTTTTAAAATATTTTGAGTTAATGCTGTAATAAAAGGAGCTTGTATTTCACTCACCGACCCAGAAGCAACTATATGAATATCTTTAAAAGATATTTTAAACGAGTTGTTCGACGATGTGTGAAAAGTAATATACTCCTCCGTCATTGATGATAGTATTTTTTTTAAGGCAACCGCGCGTGTGGCAGTCAACTGAAATGAAACCCCGCTTTTTTCAGTTTCGTGTATTTTTATATATTCCGTTTGAAGAGATGTGACCGATCCGTTTCTCTCTTTGATATTCTGGGATGACCTAAGCAATTGATTAAAATATTCATATATTGCTCTTAATTGAATCGCATATTCGGTTTTCTTTAATAAAAGGGAGTCGATTTCTTGACTAATACCAGGTTTAATAATATTGGATTCAAAGTGTTGAACACTGTTTGTCTCTCTACAAATATCTATATAAAGATTAATATTTATAAATTCTTTAAATGTTTCAAACAAATTGACAATCTGGTCAAACGTCGTAAAAAGGTCGTCGTCCGCACCCGTTTCTTTAAAAAAAGAATAAAGTTCTTCTAATATACATACACTATTGTATAATTGATACACGGCAGATGGATATATTTTATGTAAAACTATTTGTCGATATATCTTTTCTATATCTCTTATACAACTGATTTTCTTTCGAATATCAGTCATTTGTTCGGGTGAATATAACTCCAATACTCGTCCTATTTTTGTATATTCCGTTTCCAACCACTCGACATCAAATGTCGGATTTAGTAATTTTCTTTGAAAAAGACGTTTTCCGATCGCCGTTCCACAACGGTTCGTAAATGAAAGAACGGATGAAAGAACGCCTCGACCCCCCTCCGTTGTATTATCATTGATAATATTTAATTGTCTTAATGTATGATTTGCCAATACCATCCTATTCGATGTATTGGTGAAAACAGGAATCGCTATTTTACGTATCAAATTTACATTGTGTTCTTTAATAAAATCCAATAAATAACAGAAAGATTGTGTGGCAATCGGGTTTCTTTGAAAATCGACGGTTTGAAAGTAAATATTCGGGTTTTCATAATAAGTGGATAAAATAGATTGTATATATGTCTGTTTTTCGCAATTACTAATTTTATTTGAAATGGTGGTTTGATGAAGGGTACTGTTATTCGTAACAGTAGACTTCCATTGAGAAGAAGTTGATGAGAGAGGGGGTCTCGACGACACTTCGTTTGTTTCCTCGTTTAATAGTATTTCTTTGGAAATAATATGTATTGTATTACATTGAACCCCCGCAAATCGTAATATTGTTTGTATTGTTGATTTTTCTATTGTATTTGATATAACAATAACTTCACTCGGTGGAAATGTGGAGAGAAACCGTTCCATCTCATCAAATGTAGTTGGATTCATTACAAATGGTGTTTCGTACTCAAATATAGACGTTTGACCAGTAAAAATATTAATTGCCGAAATACCATATACTATATTTGAAGACCCCATGGGTGATTTGTTTATACTTTTATTTTTTTGTTTTTTATTTAATAATAATTCTAACCAAATACAAACAATATGAGTTTGCTGTGTAGATGACGATTCATTGTCTTCATCGTATCGAATAAATGTTCCACGTGAATATATCGCATCAAATACACGTGTAACGTCTTTGCCGTTCTTTTCTTGAACGAAAACAACGGCTGTAAAATCCGCGTCAACCAATTTTTGTAAATATTTGTCTAACATATAATTGCGAAACCCCATCATCATTATTTGTTGATCCTCGGTTTTATATGTTGCTTTTTTTTCAACCAAACTTAAATTACAAATACGAGATATGTCCTGCGTCTGTGGGTGTTGAACTGTGCCTGTTGAAATCGTTTTATATGTATAAATTTCAAAGAAACTACCGACTTCCAACAACACACACGTTTTATTACCATATTTTGTTTTATAAGTTATATCGTATTCAAAGTATTCGTCGTATATGGAACGCGATGGACTGAGTGAGCTTGTTTTGCTTCTTTTCATTGTAAGATAGACTTTTATATTTAGTTTAGTTGTTAACTTGGTTAGGTGTAATACTTAATAATTAATCTTTATATATCTATCTATGGTGTACGTCGTTTTCTCGTTTGAGCCAACAAAAAAGCTCGTTTATGATGATTACATCCACTCTCTAGTATGTTATAATCTACTATAGAAGATTTACCAGCCGTAATAGCACTCGCAAGTCTTGCGAATCCCCACGATTGGGCAGTCTGGTTTGGGCGTGAACCGGATGAGTAATACGCACCTTCTCCTTTTCTAACAATCTGTTTTAACGCATTCAAAGAACATCCTGTTGCTTTTGCCAGTTGGTTATTCGGTACTATTTTATCGACCCCATAAATCCTTTTTGCGTTTTCTATATGACTGGATGGTCTCGATTTGAAAGAACGGACAAGTGGTCTAGGATAAAAAATGTGGTTTTTATATAATTTACGCGAACGGTTTATCGCCTTTATTTGTCGTTTTTTGTCTTTTTCGGTTAGTTGTTTTGGTACATACCTTTTCGGTATTTTCATATAACCGCCAACTAATGTTGTATTTTCATCTTTTGATATTATTACCATATATATAATATAGATCTTCATTTATAATTACTTTTCAATTGAATAATAAGAATTTTATTACTTGTTGTTTTAATCCTTTACTAATTATATCGGTATATTGACGAATTTATCTGTAAAGCATTTTGTCATTTGTAATAATAAGATGTGTATAATTAAATACCATACATAGTTTTATTTTTATTATTGTATAAGAAAAAACGAACAAATTAAAAAAGTCCAGAAATGGCAAAGGGTATTGTTGACATTTAACGATTTAACTCGCGGATTTCAGGGTTAATAATTTTAATATGTCAATATAAGATACTATATCATACGTCGTCTTCAAATATTTTAAAATAGATAAAATATTTGATGTTTGTAAAAATGTCGAAACGTTAACCCTTTGCCGTTTCTGGACTTTTTAAATTTTTCATTTTTTCTTATGTAGTAATAAAAAATGAAACCATATATGATATTAACTATATACAACACGCTACAAAGTACAAACATCATTTACCGACA
>Ga0247722_10000448_pt1 | contig 25443 bp, 22 predicted proteins | sample MSEWelMarce3H_FC_FD_189094 | JGI IMG/M metagenome (GOLD analysis project Ga0247722, IMG submission 189094) | Subsurface sediment microbial communities from gas well in West Virginia, United States - MSEEL Well Study Marcellus 3H_FC | ecosystem: Environmental > Terrestrial > Deep subsurface >... | reverse complement strand
GGGCGTGGGTGTGGAAGGAAAAGACATTTATTCGGTAACGGTTTTTACTAAATTTAATATAAAAATGTCATTATAATCATCGTTATTGGTTTGATTGACAAATAGTGGAATTAAAAACGTGCGCTTAAAGTCATTGGTAATTTTTTTAATTCCGCGATTTATTTTCTTTAATGCGAGTGTTTTTACGACGTGAACAGGTTGAATTTTTCGTTCTTTTTTATTTACAAATAACGAAAGATAAAATAGAAGTGCTCTAATATTCATTTATAGGGATATATCAAATATTCTTTATATTTATTAACACTTTAATTGTAAGCATTATATTTATATTATTGTATAATGTATATTATGTTTGGAGGTACAATTGAATCGAATGATGTATTTAAAAAATATTAAAATACAAAACAAAAACACACAAAAGAATTAGAAATACAAGAAAATATATAAAATAAAATTTTGTAAGATTTTTAAAAATACTTACTCGTAAATTGTCCAATTTAAAATTTTTAAGGGTTTATATTTCAGTAAACCTACGGTTTAACCTGATGCCCTTTCCCTTTACAAAAACAGTATGTTTCCTATATTTTATTTAAAGATACTGGTATTAAGGGAAGGGGCGTCCGGGGAAACCGTAGGTTTCCTGGATTTCCTGGATTTCCCGGAAATATAAAACATTTATATAGTTTATATTTTAGCAATGTTTATTCAATATTTATGTGACTTTTTCGGTTCAGCGATTTTTGTATTTATAATTCTTTCTACACAAAATCCACTTATTATTGGTCTTTCTTTGGCACTTATATTGCTAATTATACAACGATTTAGCAAAGGTTATTTGAATCCAGTGGTTACTATTTCACAGGCAGTATTGGGGCAAATACCGATGGACGAGGTATTTCCGTTTGTATTGGCTCAATTATTGGGAGCCCTTTTTACCGTTGAGATTTATAAACGAATTCATATTCAATAAACTGCCTGTCTGCGGGAAGTATTGTATTCATATATCTTTGACACGTTTAATGGTTTGTAACTAAAGTACGGTAAATTTATATCTTTTATTTCAAAGATATAAATTATATATATGACATCAAATTACTATATAAAAATCGGTTCTGATTCTTATAGTTTTAATGCTATTTTTAATGCTGTTGCTGGTGGAACCGCGTTAAATCGCTTTTATGACAATAACATAGAGGTGGGAACAAAATATAAAAATATAATTGCGGATGATAATTTACAAATAAAACACAATAACATAAATTATATTTATGGTACTATTGACATTTCGCAATATTTATTACCAAAATTTTATGAATTTACAACAACTCCTACAAATCCGGTTACTATTCCGGCGTGGTGTACAACCATTAAAGCAATTATTATAGGTGGTGGCGGTCTTGGTGGTTCAGCAGGTAGTTATGAAGAACAAACTTATGGTGGCGGGGGAGGAGGCGGAGGGTATTGTTATATTTCAGTTTCGATAGTTAGTAGTGTTACAAGTTTTACGTGTACTGTTGGTTCTAACGAAGGTGGCGATAATGGTAATTCTAAAATTACGTATAACAATATTAACTATATAGGATATGTAGGAGGGAATGGGGGTAATGGAGGAATTAGTGAAGGAGAGATTGGAACAGGAGGATCCCGTTATCCATCAGAAACATCCGGAAATAACGGATCAGACGCTCCCGATGAAAATAGAGGTACTGGAGGATTTAATACAACTGATACAACTGGAGTATTTAATACAACACATCAAGGTATAGAAGGTAATTCATACGGAAATGGAGGTAGAGGACAATATTATCAAAGAGGTAGTGCCACACCTGAACCAGTTTTAGCACCTTATCCTGGATACGTCCGAGTATATTTTATACGTTAACTTTTACTTGTTTTCATTTTTACAAATTAATCGTATATTAATTGAAACGATTATGCTAAAATTTACTAGTTAGTCAGGTAACCTTAATTGAAAGAACCATTTTATAAAATACTAAAATATAGGTTTTTATAAAATATTTAATATAATACTTGGTGAAAAAATAAAATTAACATTGTAAATACAGATATTAACCCTTATTTGAAACAAGTATTTTATAAAATTCTAATTTATAGGACTTTATAAAATAATTAAACACCATTAACGGTAACACAATATAAATATTATTGTAAAAATTGTTTTTAATTAATGTGCGGATTTGTATGTTAAATCAAATAAGGGTTAAAGATCAAATCAGAAGATATAATCGGTAAAGGGTTAAGCAAATATCCGTTTTTGTAAATGTTCTATATAATAGTTCAAATTATCAGTATAGTCTCTTCCCAACGAACATTTACCTAACCGCACCGACTTTTCTAAAAAATTACACGCCTCCAAGCATTTAATATAATTGCCTTTATCAAAACTATTTCTTATAAAATTATAAACGGGTGCTTCAGGTTTATCATATATATACTTATAATTTGTAATCATCTGATGATAATCGCCATAATAATGTTCAAACAATTCTGGGTTTTCAAAGTAAATGGACGAAAAAAGCGTTTCATCGCTATGCCCCCTTCCTTCCACCAAATATTGTAAAAAACGACACTCCATTAATTCACAGAAAACGGTCATATATCGCCTATTTCCAGTGAAAAACCCGCTACACATTGAACATCGTCCATATTTAAAATATTCCGGTAAATTAAATACCAATTCTGGATTAATATAATCTATATAACAGGTTGAAAACTTGTCGCGATTCACGGCAAGAGCTTCTTCCAAATGAACCAAGTTCAAGTATCCCATTCGTTCAATACAGAAATTAATCCAAGCGAAATGTGTGCTTCCAAACGGATTCGTTCGTATCGTTTCTTTCAACATTATATATCTCGACATACAAAACAAATAATAACTGGCTGTATTGCGTGGGTCGAAGTGATACGGAAATGTCCGCCTGTTTTCTATAATTTGTCGGCGATAGTCGGCAAATGTTTCTCCCAAAGGTTGCCCCCCCTTTACAATCCGTAATTCGTCGAATTCATTTACAACATATTGAGTCCGCGGTTTTAACCATTCGCTTGAACGTTTTTCTTGTATCAATGGCAAACTTTCCTCATCGCAATATATAACCATATTGTACGGCAAAGAAAGAGTGGAAATAGAATGACTCATATAATAACTTTGGCTTCGTTCACGTATTTCCTGCGAGGCGTCGGGACATTTCGTCAAATTATAATATGCGGTTACGAGTGTCCAGTTTGAAAGATCCGTCGTTGATCCATACAATAAGTCAAATGACGATTCTTGTGACATTGTAACAACCCCCGTCCCCGAAAAATGCCCAACCAATGTTAAATCGAACCGATACTTGTCATCAATCTTATACCAGAATTCATCACGCATTTCTTTAAAATGCCATATATCATCATATACCACAAATCCAGTGTAATTAATCGACTTTAAATAATTATATAGTTCCATTTCCAATTTTCCATTATGAGGGTCAACGTCCAAGAAAATAAACGCACTTTTAAGAATCGTTTCTTTCCACTTCCGTTGTCCTTCTTCTTCAAACAGATTATCATAATGAAAATGGATATTATTTCTTTGAGTAATCGTCTTATTATATATTTTATTTTGAAAATCAAATGTATGAACAATGTTAGATGGGTTATATGAAAGGGCGAATGCGGAGTGTCCCCGATGTGTTCCTATATCAAGAATAACAGCGTTATTAAAAAGAGTTGATAAGTAGGAGAGTAGTCGGTAATGTTGTTTACCGCATTTATCATAAAATTCTACACAATCGTCCCCATTCGTATTTGTCACGTTTATATATTTTCTAAAATAACTGTCAAAAGGAACCGTGTTTATTGCCTTTTCTGTAATGATGGTTGACATAATATTTGAAGTTACAATTTTATATTGGAATTTCTTTATACAATGTTGGACGGTAACCAGTTACGACACTCCATATCATTTGGCAAATGCGGTTTTTCATACATCCGGTCTTTTTCGATCAATTTTGTCTGGATATTCGTTTGAAAGGGGATTTCTATATTATTTTGTGGATTTATAAAAGGTTCTTCAAACCGGTTAATTTCCATATCCCTAAAAATAAAAGGGGGCAATACTGCGCGTGAATCATCCGTAATTGTCTTTGAATAATTGACATAATAAGGGGACTTTACATTACTCGGTGTATAATTGCTATATATATCCTTATCGGGGTAATCACGGGATAGGGGTTTATTGTAAGATAATATATCATTTTCTAAATCAATGCGGTTGAAATATTTATTTCCTTCCCAGTTTTGAATTCGGATTTGCGGGTCTTCAAAGAACTCGGTAGTGTTATTCCACTTCGGAGTATTGATTTGATAACGACCTTCATTTGTAAATATCTCATTTTCTTTGTAAATTCTTATAGGATCATTACGTATTCTTGTGGAAGACATCTTCTTTTATATATGATTCTATAAAAAAGTTATTAACCTTTTGGTTAACTTTTAATTAATTTATGTAAATACCGAAAACACTTGATAGTTAAATAATTAACCTACGATTTCATTATAATGATATAATTCAATATCATACATTTCACATAACCGCATCAATCGTGCGGGATTAAATACATATTGTGCTAGAAATTCACTTTATCCAGATTATGTTCTAATAAATGTATGGCGTTTGGGTTCATAGATAACCACCACCAATCAACTTTATCAATATTGCGTTCTAATATGTGTATTGCGTTTGGGTTCATAGCCAACTTATTCCAATTCACTTTATCCAAATTGCGTTCTAATATGTGTATTGCGTTTGGGTTCATAGACAACCACAACCAATTCACTTTATCCAGATTATGTTCTAATAAATGTATGGCGTTTGGGTTCATAGATAACCACCACCAATCAACTTTATCAATATTGCGTTCTAATATGTCTATGGCATTTGGGTTCATAGACAACCACAACCAATTCACTTTATCCATATTGTGTTCTAATATGTGTATTGCGTTTGGATTTGTAGATAAAATAATCCAATTTACAGAAATATCTTCTCTTTCTTTCATAATAGGTGCGTTCATGATTATTGTATTTGTTGGAATAAAAACAAATACGTAATATGAATCAATTTTATACAAATTATGTACTCTTTTTACGTTTTCATTTTTTATACAATTTAAATATTTTATAAAAAAGTTATTAACCCTTTGGTCAATTAATAGTATTATATAAATAACATAAACCAACCAATAATTAACCTACGATTTCATTATAATGATATAATTCAATATCATACATTTCACATAACCGCATCAATCGTGCGGGATTAAATACATATTGTGCTAGATTTTCCGCAAACGGACGCATTTGTTCTTTCATTGACAAATAATCATATGTAAAACACAAATGAATGGCGTTGGGGTTTTTAAATACACGATTCCAGTTTACCTTATCCTTATTGCGTTCTAATATGTGTATTGCGTTTGGATTCTCGGCTAATCCATCCCAATTTATTTTATCCATATTGCGTTCTAATAAATGTATGGCGTTTGGATTTTTAGATAACCAATACCAATCTACTTTATGTAAATTATCTTCTAGAATGTGTATGGCGTTTGGATTTTTAGATAACCAATACCAGTTAATTTTATCCATATTGCGTTCTAATAAATGTATTGCGTTTGGATTTTTAGATAACCAAACCCAATCAACCTTATGTAAATTACGTTCTAGAATATGTATTGCGTTTGGGTTTTTAGATAACCACCACCAATCAACTTTATCCATATTGCGTTCTAATAAATGTATTGCGTTTGGATTTTCGGATAACATATTCCAATTAACCTTATCTAAATTACGTTCTAATAAATGTATTGCGTTTGGGTTTATAGATAACCACCACCAATCAACCTTATGTAAATTACGTTCTAATATATGTATTGCGTTTGGGTTTATAGACAACCACCACCAATTGACTTTATCCATATTGCGTTCTAATATATGTATTGCGTTTGGATTTTCGGATAAAATAATCCAATTTACAGAAATATCGTCTCTTTCTTTCATAATAGGCGCGTTCATGATTATTGTATTTGTTGGAGTATTGTATTTGTTGGAGTAAAAACAAATACGTAATATGAATCAATTTTATACCATTATATATATATATAAATCAAAAATAGTAGCTTTTACATCCACACTCCCCTCCCATATTTGTCGCTAAGAAACTCCCCCCTATTATTTTATGTTAATTTAATACTATTTATAAATGTACCGATATGAAATTTCGTTTTATCCAAAGAAGACAAATATTTATATGTTTTATAAATGATTGACGCGTTTTTGAAAGCACACTCCACTTGTTTATTGACTTCAAAGAAATTGGTTGCGTCGGTTTTTGTGGGATCTATATCATAAAATAGTGGATATTTGTCTCCCACCAATTCAACTACGGCGGGGTGACGATTGACAAAAAACGGACAATTATGAATACAACAATCAATAATAGTATTTATTGTGGAAACGTCTTCTAAATGTATAAATACAATATTTTTGGAAAGCAATTCGTTGTATTCTTCGTTTTTCAAATTACTGGAGTTTTCTACACTATCCACCAAATTATCAAAGAAATGGTAAAACTCTCTGTTCAAATTATTGTATCGGTTTGAGTTTAAAATACTTTCTTTTACAACATTCATTGATTTTTCGTCATTTACATTTAACAAAACCGTTTTTATTAAAGACCCCCTCGTTTTATGTTTTAAGCCTGTTTTTTCGAGACATCTATCAAGGGGTTTATTGGAAACAACCTTGATGGACGGTGGCAATTGTAAATGATAAAAAATAAACGTATTTGTTGACTGCCCTCCAAGGTGTAAAATCCGTTTTTCATTATTTTTTAAAAATGTGGAATAACGAAACGGAACGATACATTCGGTTTCAGCGGGTTGAATCAAAGAAATAACTGATAGACGATCCCACCCAATTTTGGACAATTCGAATCGTAATTGTAATTCCAACGTCTTTGAAAAAACATATATACATTCGCACGACGGCAACGATTTTACAAACTCTGGGATTTGTAAAAGATCATTACATTTGCTAAAAGGTGAATCGAATGAATGATGAATAAACCCCCGCCATTTTTTAAGATATGGTATAATACCGACTGCTTTCAATACTTCCTTTTCCCATTTAAATGTTCGTTCAATATACATATCTAACAGGGGTGCGGTGGAGTCAGTTGTATGATATTTCACCAGTTCATTAAATAGATAATTCCAACCGGAAGAACGTTCCCCGTTTTTATTTTCTTGATTAAAATAATGAATATTAAATTGTAGTATATCTCTATCATTCGGATTAGGTAAATACAAATCTTTTATTTTTTTAAACTTGTCTGGGTTTTTTACTGGTGGAGTAAATAGACTTTTTTCATCTATTATTTTTGTCGGGGTCAATGTTTGTGAAATTGGTTGGATGGGTGGGGGCAGTGATTGAATACTTTGTCCGGTTAATAATGTTGGTAAGCGTCCACCACGAATCAAATTTTCTTTAATAATTATACTCCATTCATTTATATAGTTGTATTCAAACCCACCGTTATTCGAGAAAAACATTCTCTCATTTAATTCCTCACAAAAAACGGAATGAAAGTCACCACCCGTCAAATAAAAACTTACTATAGAAGTGATTATTTTCTGTTTTTCAGGGTATTCAATTCTTCGAAAATCCGTCCCGCCACAATAGTTATTTAATTTCAACTTTAATTTTGCGAAACTTACCATTTCTTTTAACGCGTCTTCTTTTTTATAAATATTTTTTTTTTGGCAAGATGTATGAATAAGTTCGGATGTGTTGTTGTTACTGTTTTTGTTTGCAATAGTCTCTAATAATAGGGGTATTGACGTAGCCAAATCTGTTTCAATTTGTTGACATACCTTTTTCAGTTTTTCAAATGCGTTTTTATTTTCTAATAAATATACCATTTTATTGCGGAGTATTTTATTGTCTATTTTCAGGGGTGTGGGATTGGAGTCGAATGAATGAGCGAATTGTGGATTGATTTCTAATTCATATTTTAAAAAGGAGGGATAATCAATATCCAATAACAAATTACGTATTTCTTTTTCTTTACTTGTAAAAATTGGTAAAAAAGGAATATGTTTATAGATAGAAAATAGAGTTGAATGTTGCCCCATTGTAACGGCAAAATCGAAATATCCCGATATTTCAAATGTTTCTTTGGGATATAGCCTATGTTGAATATTTATTATATTTTTACATAAATCGGTAGAACAAGTCATATTTACTTGTTGATAAACATCATTATGTATTAATATATCATTATATTGAGTGTCGTAGGTGGCATCTAGCGAATATTGATTTTCGCATGGACGAGTATAAGTATTAAACGGCAAGAAACAAATAATACATCCTTTATATAAAAGCATTTCGACGAATAAGGCGAATTCTTTGACAATTAACTGGTAATTATCCGCTGTTTCTTTGGAGAAGATCCATTTATTTAAACAGACCCCTATTATTTTATGTTTATGTGATTTTTTGAACGATTTTAAAACATTTCGAAGATCGTTAAATAAAAAGGAGGTAGAAGGATCCGTTGGGATTACGTGACGATTCCCGAAAGAAGATCGTTCTAGCTTGGGGAGTGTTTCATTTAAAACAGAAATATTTGTCATAAAATACGACAAATCGGGTAAATAGGTTATGTTTTCAGGGGGATAAAATTCTTTTAAAATATCGTATTCCTGTTTTGTTCGAACAAATAAATAGTCAATAATATTCATTTTATTGGTATTTACTAACACCATTCTGTCCGGCATTCCAACCGAAACGGCAATAATAATATTCTCTTTTTGTTTGAAAACATTATTTATAATATCTAGAAATGGATCATTTAAGACATCGCCCCCTCCGATAATTACTATATCCGTGTTTTTAAAAACGGTTTCAGTGAGTTTTTCATAATGAACGAATTTTAATTTATATTTAGTATCCGCAGTTGGTTGTAAAATATACTTAAAAACATCCATATATTGATCATCCCCGATATTGTTATGATAATAATAACCGACTATAAAAATTCGAATTGTTTTTTGAGACGGAGTGGCAGTGCTTATTAAGTTTTGTGGGGTGGGAGGAGTTGGAGGGGGTAACAAAATACATGTTATATCATCGTCATAAACTATTTTATTTTGTAAAGAATATAATTGGTTGGAAGATGGTGAGTCTGGCGTCATTTGTTGGGGTGTTGTAATTATAGGCGTATTTTCAAGGGTATTTGATTCTGGTTGAATGGTGATTTGTGTATTATTATTCATTTGATAGATAAAAAAACTTAATCTTTATGTTTTTTATTATATATAAATGGAAATTTTCGCACCTGCTATTGTTGGGCTAGGATACTTATATATTATATCGAATCAATCAAAGAAAAAAAAGGAATTAGGGGAAAACGAAGGATTTAAAAATGAGGATAACGGGCTTCCAAATACCAATATACCGAACCGCAACTACCCGGATGAAACAATTACAAACGTAGAATTGGACTTAACAAGTGAACTATCTACAAATAACAAATTCGATGCCGGAAAAAGAGGTGTATATACGGATAAATATTTTAATCAAACATTAAATCTTCACCATACATCACCCACGGAACAACAAGATGCGACAAAATATGTTTCATTAAGTGGACAACCAGTAGATATTGAGTATTACCGGCATAATAACATGCAACCGTTCTTTGGTAGTAAATCTCACACGGGGGGGAATATTAATTCTACCGAATCGACTTTAGATAATTACCAAGGCGGGGGGTCGCAATACGTTTCAAAGAAAGAAATATCACCAATGTTTGAACCCGGAACTAACCTCCAATACGCATTTGGAACTCCGAACCAAACCGATTTTATAAAATCACGTATAAATTCTTCTATGAAAATGACGGGTGTAAAACCGTTTGAGGATGTAAAAGTCGGTCCGGGATTAGGGCTGGGTTATGGAACAGAAGGTGTTGCCGGTTACAATAGTGGTATGTTAGCGAGAGATATGTGGCGCGATAAAACAGTGGATGAGCTACGAGTCGATAATCACAGAAAGGCGTCTGGATTAACAGCTTTAGGATATGAAGGTCCCGCATATAGTGCTATTACTCAACGGGGTGATATAGGTATTCAAGAAAAAAACCATGTGGAAACCGCATATGAAATGGGTCCAGAAAGGTATTTTACCACGACAGGTAATAAATCCGGTCATACGCTTCGTCCAATTGAGAACGACCGTGAAACTTTCCGCCAAAATACCGCACAGGAATATACCGGTGTAGCGGGAAATCAAAATTTACAATACGTTAAAGGGGAATATATGGAGTCTCATAATCAGGAATTGGGTGCGGTTCAGTTTACTCCCGCGTACGCTTCAAATACGGCGACTGCGAATGAATATGACTATAGTAATAAATCTTTTAAATCGTATCCAAATAATCGAACCTATAGCAATAATGATGACTATTATGGGATAGTGGGGAGTGCGATTGGGGCATCGATAGCCCCCCTTCTTGACATATTACGTCCTTCAAGAAAGGAAAATGTGATTGGAACATTACGACCGTATCAAAACGCGAAATCGAGTGTAGAAAATTCGTATGTATTTAATCCGTCCGATACATTACCGGCAACAATGAGGCAAACCACTGAACACTCCAAATTTCATTTAAATATAAATAATAATCAACAAGGAGGGGCGTATAAAGTGACGCCTCACCAGGCGGTTCATAATGAACGCGACACCACCACGGATTTCTATTATGCGGGGGGTGGAAGTGCAGGTGAACGCGGACGTGCTCCGAGAACATACGATGCCGAGTATCGTCAAAGAAATAACGATATAAAAGCATCCACGATTGACGGAAGACTTGTACCTGGAAATATGTCATTAATGAATGGAGATATTAATCTTTCGAAAGATGTTGTAAGAGACGGTATTTTACAGAACAATCGCGAAGTAACCGGACTCATCAATTCACAAGTACCGTCAATGGAAACATTTGGGCGTCTTCAGGGAACACAGGCACCGCTCTTTGACGGTGTTCAATTGGAAAGAAACAACGGGGATGTATTACAACAATTGAAAGGCAACCCTTATACACAAAATATATTAAATGTTCTTTAACGAGCAAATCCGCACATTAATTTAAAACCGTATATACAATATTAAATATACTTTATTACCAAGTATAATGTTAAATATTTTATAAAATGCTAAAAGCAGACTTTTATAAAATGGTTGTTTCAAATAAAGGTTAAAAAGCGTGTTTGATACCTTCTTCGGCTATATTATATTTTGCGTCATTTCCAAGCATTTTTTGAAGACGAAACTCATTCAAAATCCAAAATGCTTCGCGTTTACCGGATTTTATATTAACTAATGGTCCATTTCGTTTATTTATATTTTCGTATAATCCTTCTTTTAATATTATTGTTTCGGTCGGCATTAACGCTTGTAATACCTTTTGTTTTTCTTCAACATTAATATAGGATGACTCAATAGTAATTAGTCCATTTTTTTCGTTAACCCTTATTTGAAACAAGCATTTTATATTGTTTTAATTTATATGACTTTATAAAATAATTAACACCATTAATGGTAACACAATATAAATATTTTTGTAAACTCGGTTTTTAATTAATGTGCGGATTTGCACGTTAAATCAAATAAGGGTTAAATTTAATTTTTTCGTCTAATATTTATCCCAAAATAACTCTTTAGTGTTTTCGACATTTTTATAATCTTTCAAATATTTAAATTTAGGAAAAATGAAGTTATAAAAATAATAAAACCACTAACCTTTATTTGAAAGAACCATTTTATTATTTTGTTTTAACCCTTATTTGAAACAAGCATTTATACAATTCTAATTTATAAGACTTTATAAAATAATTAAATACCATTAATGGTAACACAATATAAATATTATTGTAAAACACACTTTTAATTAATGTGCGGATTTGCACGTTAAATCAAATAAGGGTTAATATTTAATTTATTTCTATAATATATATAATGTATAAAACTCGACGACAATACCAAAAAAAACCCTCTTATCGAAAATCACGCCGATATAGGAAACAGGGAGGAACCAATACCAAATCATCCACAGAACGACAAGGCATACTAGAACAAGCAAGACTATTAGCAGATCAAGCCCAAGTAAGATCACAAGAAGCAGCCCGATTAGCACAAGAAGCAGCCCGATTAGCAGAAGAAGCAGCCCGATTAGCACAAGAAAACCGAATAAGAACAGAACAAACCCGAATAAGAGAACAAGAAAGAAAAGGAATCTACAGACGAGGCAATTCAAATAAAGCAGATACACCATAGAAGTTCCCTTTCCATTCCAATAAAGGGTTTTTAACCCTTATTTGATTTAACGTGCAAATCCGCACATTAATTAAAAACAAGTTTTACAATAATATTTATATTATGTTACCATTAATGGGGTTTAATTAATTTATAAAGTCATATAAATTAGAAATTTATAAAATGGTTGTTTCAAATAAGGGTTAACATATAATTTATGTAAAGTAATTATAGAATTTGCAAATATAAATAATATTTTAACATTTGTTGATCCAAAAATAAAAGACGCAATTAAATATAAAAATTGTTTTTGTATAAAATTAAATTTATATGAATCCACCAAAATATTTGAAGAAAATTCTTTTTTTGGTCAAATTCCAACGAATGAAAACATTCAATATATAAAAACAAAATTAAATTGTAAACATGTTATAATAACTTGTCAAGAAAAAGGTATAATTGTTAATAATGTTGAAAATTGGATTATACACAATAAAAAAATAAATGCAATTGATACTACTGGATGTGGAGATATTGTATTATCTACTTTAACTTCAACGTATTTAATAAATAATAATATATACGAATCATGTAAAATATCTAATTTTTTAGCAGGTAAATCTGTTTTTGTATTAGGTAAGTATACTATTTCAAAAAACGATATTTGTGAATATTATTTAAAAAATGATATATTAAACCATGTTATAGAAACGGTAATTATTTATGATAACGAAATTGAAAAACTACAAAATCTAAAAAAAAATAATCACGTATTTGACATTTTATATTTACGTTTGGACATGTAAAAACATGTTTGTCATCTTTACTAATAATCTTTTGTTTTTTATTACTAAAACCGAAAACTCCACCTTTTTTTATTTTTTTACTAGTTCTTTTATTACGACTACCGCGACCACTACGGCGTTTTAATTTATATGTTGTCATATATATTAATTAACCCTTTAACGATTTAACCCGCGGATTTCAGGGTTAATGATTTTATTATTTTAATAGGTCAATATAAGATACTATATCATACCTCGTCTCAAATATTTTAAAATAAGTAAAATATTTGATCTTTGTAAAATTGTCGAAAACGTTAAAGGGTTAAATTAACTATTTGCCTTGCCATTTGTAAACTTTTATTATTTTCATTTTTTTATATAATAAAAATAAATAGACAATATTACAAACCACATAAACTATTCATCGACAAATTATAAAATCCAATTTTTATAAAATGTTATTTATTTTCATAATAATCGCGAATATATTCTATATAATTACTACAAATACCCAACGCATTTGAATACGTTTTCCATTCAGACCATTCCGGCATTACTATAACTACTCGATCTAACGTTTGTATATGATTATATGAAGATAACCAAAGACACTGGTTGGTTGTTAAGTGTTCATCTATCAAAAACATTTTACACTCCATTTGATGAGATAAACTAAAGAAGTAGTGTAAGGTTTGCGGATTCGCACATCTCAACCATAATTGTCTATTGTTTTTAGCAATAAACTCCAAATCAACTATATATAAATGATTCGCTGTTCCAAAATATATAACTCCTTCAATGTATAAAACATCAACTACACAATCGAACCCGGCATCAATCGCGATTTGGACATAATCGGGTGAATTTTCTTTATCTTTATTAATCCGTATCAAATTACCCCTATGTGAAATATAATGTTTCATTATAAATCAATTTATATAAATTAATTTTATGTCATTTTAATAGTTATAAAAAAAGATTACTATAATATTATAGTAATATATATTGGATGGATTCATTTAATATATCTACCAATGAAGAAGAAGGTTTAATTCAACCTGAAACAAATATTATATATGAATTACCAATAAAAAAACGAAACCGTAAATCAAAGAAACAAAATGAAAAGAATATTATGAATGAATATCTACTAGAAATGAATGAATTAAATTATATAATCGATGACAGGAGTACGACCGACGGTTTAACCGCTCCGACTTTTATCTTGGAGGATTCCTCGGATGAAATAGTAAATAATTCTAATGAATTTGATACCGATTCTAAACAGGGATTCAAAGAGAAACTGACAAAACGAGGTAAAACATCCAAAGAACACGCAACCGCAGACCCCCCTCCATCAAAGAAAAAAACCGCCGAACACGACCAAAATTCATACCCATCCCGAAACAAGAAAAACACGGGACACGGAAATACGAATCCTCTTATAACGAGTATTGAAAAGAAAATGGTGAGACCAAAAAATCCCTCACAAGAGCAATATGTAAATATGTTAAACAATAAAGAAAAGAAGATTGTATTTGCGATTGGCCCAGCGGGAACAGGAAAAACCCTTTTTGCGACACAATACGCGATTAAACAATTTCTTTTAGGAAGTGTTGATAAAATCATATTTACACGTCCGACCGTTTCTGTGGATGAAGACATCGGTTTTTTACCGGGTTCGATTGAAGAAAAACTGAGTCCGTGGTTGCGACCGATATTTGATATATTATATGAATTTATAACAGTCAAAGAAGTCCAGTCTTACTTGGAAGAGAAAGTGTTTGAAATGGCACCGATAGGATATTTACGAGGGCGAACATTTAAGCGTTCCTTTATTATTGCGGATGAAATGCAAAATTGTACTCAAAATCAAATGAAAATGTTGTTAACGAGGTTAGGAGAAGGGTCGCGTATGACAATAACCGGTGATTTAGAACAACACGACCGTACAGGAGCAACAAATGGATTGGCGGACTTTCTTTCAAAATTGCGGAAAAAGCGTTCAGACAGTATTGGAATGATAGAATTCGAACCGAATGACATTTTACGTGAACCAATTATCAAAGAAGTATTGGAAATATATAGTGTTTAATTATATATGAAGAATTTTAATTTTATTAAACGCGAATTTTCTTTAACATCAATCATGTATAATCGTGTGTTTTTGTATATTGTCTTGTTTGCGTCACTTATTAATATGACCGCCTATGGATTAATGGGTGATATAATAACTCCGCTTATTTTCGTTTTGGTCGGTGTAATAACTGCGTATTATAATAAAAATATGTTGATTATTTTGTTGACTTCTTTGATATTTAGTAATATAGTAAAATATGGTAGCAAGTTAGCGATAAATATGGAGGGATTTGCGGAAGGTTTGTCTACCAATGACGGAACGGATGAAACAACCACGTCTTCAATCGATAATACATTGAATACAAAAGACACATCCACCGATTCTACCAATTTAGCCGACAAAATAAATAATATAAAAAATATGACAGGTAATAGTAACAATATTAATACAGATGTTAATATAGAAACAAATAAAAAAGTTAAAATAATAAAAGAAGAATTGAATAATTTAATACAAGACTTGGAAAGTAAGGTTACTACAGTTTATAGCGATTTAGATAAATTACAACAAGTTATTAAAGATAAGACGACTTCAGTAAAACCTACGATTTCCACGGAGACATCTTCTCTTTCCTAACTTTCTGGGAAACCGTAGAATCCTCTAACTGTATATATATTATAATATTAAAATAGATGAAAACATATATAAATCTTTAGACTAGTTATATACAGTTGTTAGTTGATCATTAAACATATTTTTAAAATACCGTTCCCCTGAGCGACCGAAGGGAGCGATATACAGTTTATTCGAATAATTCTTGTAAGGGAGGGAGGGGGGAGGGAGGAGTGTCTACTGGCAACCGTAGGTTCCTGTAACTGTATATATATTATAATATTAAAAGAGATGAAAACATTAAATTTAAAAAAAACAGATTTAATGTTTGAAACATTTTTCGCTTCCATCTTTGACATTCGTAATAACCCATTAATTAAGCATATAATAATAAATAAATGGCTATATAAAATATTATTGATTTTAGTATTGTTAATTATTATTACAATTTTTATTCGCAACTATACAATATATATTGCTTCGTTAAAATATAAAAAATTCAAAGAAGAAAAACAAGAAAGGATCGATAAATTTACAGAAGAATTTAAAAACATTAATATTGACGAGCAAGAAGAAGGGTTTGAAACCGCACAAATACAACAATTATGGGAAAATTTATGGCAAACGAACACAACCCCGTTTTCTTTTAATAACGCATTTCAAAAATCATTTGGATATTTATATGATAATGACGATATTATAGAAGGATTTAATCCTCTTAAAGGTAGCGATTGGAGAGGCTTATTTGATCAAATTGATAACATGTTTAATAATGTAAAAGATGCGTTTAATCAAATTTTAGTAGTAAAAGATATTATTAATGGTATTATAACTGCTATAAACGACGCACGAAGAAGATTTATATACTTAGGCAATGGTATTGCCGACTTGTTTACAGCATTCGGTTACTCAATGAAAACAATGTTTTATGATGGAGTCCCTACAATCGGCAATGATTTAGTAAGTATAATTTATGGCGGGGGGAAGTGTATGGTTCATTTTGGAAGTAATTTTCGTAGTTGTTTAATATTCTGGATTATGGATTTAGTCTCGGAGGTATTATATAGTTTGCTCGTTTTAATACCTGTTTATATATTTGATGCTATATTCCCCAGTTTAAAATTAAACTCATGGATAGATGAAATTAAAAGTTGGATAGATTATGTGGACGAGCTTTTAATAAATATGCTCGGTTATTCATGTTTTCATTATCCCGATTCAATAATAAACGATTGTTATGAGTGTAGAGGAGTTGATTTCCCACGAAAAGTAAGAGAATTACAGGAGGACAGTACTCGACTAAATAAGGCACTCGATAAACTTGGTTATGATTATAAGAATGCTTTCTATCAAATTGGACGAGCCTTCTCATAAACCCAGCGACTCTAATGCCTTATATTACAATAGATAATATAAGAATATCAATCGGCACATCACTCGTATTATGTATAGTGTTTTTTAATTTTGCTAGAAACTCATCTGTTATTTCTTCCTGTCGATTACGTAAAACCCAATTATAATACTTTATTAATAGCGATTTTTTATTGATATTATATTGAATACTAATATTATGAATATAATGTTTTACTTCGTTATAAAATTGAGAATTCCGTTCTAGGGGTCTTTTTACAAAATTATACATATTTTCAAATACTAAATCGGTTATAATAGTTTCTTCCCAGTCTTTGATATTCAAGTTTTGGTTTAATTGAATAAAATTAATCATACTTCGAATATCAGACCCATATATTTTTTGTATAGACTCTATTGTAAATGGGCTAAGGTGGATTTCTTCCTTTTCCGCAATAGTCTTTAAAAACTGGCAAATGTAGTCGGTTGGTAGTTGATTAAATCGAATACATATAAATTCATTCTTTAATGTCTCGTCTATTTTCGATATATAATTACATATAAGACAAAACCGCACATTATATATGCTGTTTTGTAGAATGTATTTAAGAGCTTGTTGTGCGTTTTTCGTCATATAATCTACTTCGTCCAATATAACAAATTTCAGACCAGTTTCAAAGAGATTCATTGATTTAACAAACTGGTTTATTTGGTTTCGTATTATATCAATTCCTCTTTCGTCACTCGCATTAAGATGTATAACTGTGCTATTATTAATTTTACTATAACGTTTTTGATACTCATTAATAAGATTAATAATGGTGGTTGTTTTACCGGTTCCGGGTGGTCCATAAAATAGTAAATTAGGGAAATAGTTGATGTCGATGATATTTTTGAAAATGGTTTTGTTTATTGGAGAAAGAATAATATCATTAAAATTGGTAGGACGGTATTTTTCAACCCAAATATCGTTTTTATGCTTTTCCATATTACAACTGGAATAACATAAAGGTTTTATATAAGTTTATGTGTAAATATAAATTCAAGAAAATATTATAGTATTTTCATCAAAATTATCTATTAACTCTTTACTGATTATATAGACAAATTTGTCAGTAAATGTGGTGATGTTTTGTAATTAGCGAGATGTATGGATATAGTTTCGTTTTTTCTTATATAGTAATAAAAAACGAAAAACTTAAAAAGTCCATAAACGACAACCGGTTAATAATTATATCACGTATTACAATAAAAAACATAAAAATATTTTTATTAAACATAAAAATATGAAAATACAATATATTAGCGATATTCATTTAGAATTATTAAATTCTAATTCTATAAATATATTTCCTATAGGAGATGTATTAATTTTAGCAGGTGATATTGGAAATCCATATGAAGAAAAATATAATGATTTTTTAATTGATATTACAAATAAATTTAAAAAAACTTTTATTATTGCTGGTAATCACGAATACTATAATAATAATATAAATGATGTAAAATATAAAATTAAAGAAATTTGTAGTAAATTACCAAATATTACATTTTTAGATAATTCATATGAAGATTATAATAATTATAGATTTATTGGTACTACATTATGGAGTAAAATTACAAATAATTATTATACAATAAATGATATTACACGTATTAATGACATGACAATTGAAAAATATAATTTATTACATACTGAATGTGTTAATTTTCTTAATGAAATTTTATCTAATAGTATTGATAAAAATATAATAGTTATAACGCATCATCTACCAATTTATGAACTTACAGATATTAAATATAGAAATAATTTTTATTATAAATATCATGAATGGTTTAATGCGGATATTGATGATGTAATAAAGAAATATAATATTTGTGCTTTTATCTATGGTCATACACATATCGGTTCAGTACAAAATCATTACAATATTAATTTTTATTGTAATCCAGTAGGATATGAAAATGAGAATGAACATTTAGATATAAATAAAACATTTGATGTATAAGTTTTAACCCTTTAACGTTTTCGTCATTTTTACAAAAACCAAATATTTTACTTATTTTAAAATATTTGACACAATTTATAATGTAGTATGTTATATTGATCGATTAAAATCATTATCCGCGAGTTAATAATTTGATTAGTGGATTCAATGATTAATGTTTTTATTATGTGTATGTAGACCATATTCGAAGTTTGTAAAATGTCGTAAACGTTAATGCGTTTTCTTTGTTGGTGTGGAAAAAACTAAATTTAATAAAGGGATCCGTATGTTTCGCGTTTTTTTATAAAAAAAATATTACCATTTTTAACAACCATTGTTTTAATATCATTATTGTCTGTTATAGTTAATTTATCGATCGATTCCGCATTTTCATAGATAAAATATTTCACTATTATTTGTAATTTAATGTTTAATTCGTGGGGTGTGTTGGTGGTTGTTGAGTGTGAAATACTGGTATTTAATAATTGTAAATTTTCTATAGTTGCTATTAATTGGAAATTGTATTCGGGTGTTAGTTGTGTTGGAATATATGTATATTGTGATATTTGAGTAAGAACATTTGGATATATTTTTACGGGGGTTGTTAACTGTAAATAATTAGCATTTAAGGAAATATATAGACTTTTATTCTCTAGTAAATCCGTAGGTTCTAATAATACTTGTATAGATTGAATGTTTTTTTCAATCGGTTTTGGAAACTTATATAGAATGAATTTATACTCCCACAATTCCGAATAGTCGGATTGTTTTATTTCTAGGTCGAATGTTTCTTTTATTGGTTCGCTAGTTTTTGGTAGTTGGATACGTTTGTTTGACATATTTGATTGAGTGTTTTGTATACTGGTTGTTGTATGATTCTATAAAAAGTATTTATACATTATTTAGGAAACTTACGGTTTCCCTGGACACCCATTTCTCTTACCAAATTAATTGAATAAATAAACTTAGATTATTTTTATTCATTATTTAACCCTTTGAAAATTAAAACGTCGACTTTGACGCTAAAAACTACAATTTCGAATATTTTATAAATTGTAAAAATAACATAAATTATATATGAGCGCATTTTTAAGAAAAACTTTAAAATCTCCAACTTATTCCATTAAAGATATAAATTATTACATAACACAGATAAATTATTACATAACACAGATTAAAAATTTATTACAACAAAAAAATATTCATGTTAAAACTGAAATTGAAAAAAAAATGATATCAATTGAATTATTAAAATCTGTAATAACATCAGAAAATAATTATTCTTCAGGTATAATAACATATAAACGTATAGGAAATATTACTTCACATATAAGTAGTAGTTATATCCAATTATCCAAAAAACGTACTCGTAGGTCTAGTAATAAAGAAACACCAACGCTAATTATTAGTATGATTATAATTGAAGATAAGGAGTATAAAGGTATTGGATTAGGAAATTTTTTATTAGTCTATTCTATATATTTATGTAGTTTATATCATTCTAAAATAAAATATGCCACATTGGATGACGATTCAAATAGATCCACCAATATTGAACATAATATTTATACAAAAATAGGATTTGATTATTCATCCCCCATATCATTATCTAATCTTGAAAGAAACCAACTCATAATAAGCGGTCCTGAAAGATCCATAAATATTGATGATTTTATTACGTCTAATAAACCAATCCATATTTTATCAATAGTATTTAATAAAATAAAAAGAAAATTTAGTCTTTCAGAAAAAATAAAAAGATTTTCTAGAAAAATACATTCTATATAAGTTTTACATAATCATTTCTTTGATTATTTAACATTTTTGAGAGATATTTTACACATTTGAATGTGTAAAATATTTGAAACTATATCGTAGTATGTTATATAAACATTAATCATTCAATTCGTAGATAAAAAGTACCGATATTTGTGTAATTAGGTTGTTTCGGTAAAAAAGGGGTATACGGTAAAATTAAAGTTTTCTTGAAAATACTTAAATAATACTTTTTAACAATAGAGAAATGACAAAAAAAAAGAACACATCGAACACACCCACGTCAAAGTCCGTTCAAGGAGCGATATGGGTAACGGACGCGACAGTGACAACGAGCACGACACCACCAACCAAAGGACGAAAGAACAAAGGGGGGAAATTAATACCCAACAAATTAGTAAAATTGCCCAGCGAACCCCCGATTGGTAATATTATAATACACCTCAAATGTTCAATGTCAGATTTGGAAAAATACAATAAAAATTATAACTCTCACGTTACCGACCCGATGTTATATACACCCGATGTTCCACCTGAAATACAAACATATGAAACAATCTCCAACGATCTTCAATACAATTATATAAATCAAAACAAGAAAGAACCTATGATCGATAAAACAACGTGTAACCCGCAACCTTCTCAATCCGTTTTAAAAGAAACCGGTAATTACGCCTATACAAATAATAAAACGCATCAATCATTTGCGTGTTCCTTCTGTAAAAAACACAACAGTCTACCCATTTCTCAATCCCCACCCCCCGATGACAATTCTTTACCGAATGACATCCTTCCACAAGTTGACGCCGATAAAAAAAATGAGGATAAACCGGATGTCGTCGTTTCCAACGCTTCAAATGATTTAACGGGTATCGCCGATATGACAGTTATAAATCAAAAATTGAAAACATTGAAGACGCAGTTAATAAAAAACAAAATAAATGATAAAAAATCGGCCTGTTTTTGGTGTTCATACGAATTCGATAACCCCGAGTGTTATATACCTTGTTATGAAATAGATAATACTATTGGTGGATATGGATCATTTTGTCGCCCAGAGTGTGCTGTCGCATATTTAATGAAAGAATCGATTGACGACACCACCAAGTTCGATAGATATAACTTACTTAACCAAATATACGGTAAAATATACAACTATAGTAAGAATATAAAACCCGCCCCGAATCCATTTTATTTATTGGATAAATACTATGGAAATTTAACAATAGAAGAATATAGAAAGTTATTAAAATCAAACCATTTATTGATGATTGTTGAAAAACCGATGACACGTGTATTTCCTGAATTACATGAAGAAAACGACAACCTTTTTTTATCCAGTAATAATCCGCAATATAATACTAAATGTGAAAGTGAAATACAGTATAAAGTTAAAAGGAGCAATGATAAAAAAAATGATAAATCAAAATTAAGTATTATACAAGAAAGATTCGGTATATAAAACGGTTTGAAAGAAAATTGATTGGCATCAAAAGAGATGACTAATAACTAATATAAAGACTATATTATTTATTAATTAACTACCGATTTTGAACCACGCAATATATAAATTTTATTATACAATTTACAATATGAGTATTTTGAATCATATTCACTCCAGATTAAATAATGAGATTAATCATTGTTTTGATACATTGAAATCTGAGTTTGATCAGTATGACTTATATAAAGAAAATTACAATGCTATAATGAATTTACCAGTGGTTGTGAATCTAAAGATTGAAGTTGAAAAATTGAAATTTGAGAATCAACAACTGAAAATGATTATAGCAGATAAAAACAGAATGATACGAAACTCAATACATGCGAATAAACCGGTTGTATTGGACGATGACATTGTTAGCGATGTTCCCGATGGCGTGAAACCGATGGTCGTGTCGTCGTTTGATACCTCTCAATCATTTATTATACCGATGCCACCTCCTCATCCGGTGATGTCTCCGATAAATAGTGGTGTTGATTTGAGTATAATTAAAATAGAACCTGGGTTAAAAGAACAAACTCCCGCTTTAATTGTTGATATGGAACAAAATAATGAAAATATTAAAATTGTATTTAAAGAAATTGAAGATGAAAAAGAGATTGTGGTGGAAGAATCCAAAGAAGACAATGAAAACCAGGTGGAATCCAATGAAAACTCGGTCGAATCCAATGAAAACCCGGTGGAATCTCAATCAGATGAAGAAGATGTTGATTCTGAAGCAGAAGAAGAGACGGATTCTGAAGCAGAAGAAGAGACGGATTCTGAAGCAGAAGAAGAGACGGATTCTGAAGCAGAAGAAGAGACTGATTCTGAAGCAGAAGAAGAAGAAGAAGAAGAAGAGGTTGTTGAAGTTGAAGAAGTGGAAGAGGTTGTTGAAGAGGTTGTGGAAGTGGAAGAAGATGTTGTGGAAGAGGAAGAAGTGGTTGTGGAAGAAGAGGTTGTAGAAGAAGTTGAAGAACAAGAAGAGGTTGTAGAAGAAGTTGAAGAAGTGGAAGAGGTTGTGGAAGAAGAGGTTGTTGAAGTTGAAGAAGTGGAAGAGGTTGTGGAAGAAGAGGTTGTAGAAGAAGTTGAAGAGGTTGAAGAGGTTGAAGAGGTTGAAGATGTTGTGGAAGTGGAAGAAGTTGAAGAAGTTGAAGAAGTGGAAGAAGTGGAAGAAGTGGAAGAAGTGGAAGAAGTCGTGGAAGTGGAAGAAGTGGAAGAAGTGGAAGAAGTGGAAGAAGTGGAAGAGGAAGAGGTCGGGGTGGACACATACTATTCTGTTGAAATAAACGGTATAGAATATTTAACAAATGATCTTGTAAATGGTTCTATATACGAATATGTAAATGAAGAACTCGGAAATGTAGTTGGTAATTTTGTAAATAAAGTTTATAAACTATACTAATTTCTATGTAAGAATATATAGTTGTATTTGATTGTAAATATTTGTGTTTGATTTTATTTTTTATTAAAAACAATAAAAAATAAAAATGAGACGTGTTTTTCTCCTTCCTCACTAGATGTATAAATATACACTATTTAACGACGTCGTCGTCGGCGCGATACTTTACGGTATAAACGTCGGCGTAATTTATATTTACGTGTTCCACCCGTCTTAGTGGGTGGTAATTGTGTTATTTCTGGTATTTTTACTACTGGCATTTTGCTATTAAAAACATATTTGTTTGTAAATATATCAGTATCTTTCAGTTTATAGAATAGATTTACTAATCCGTTATCTTTAAAGAAACAATCTGTTTGTGTTAAAACATTTTTTGTTATTTTGCCTTCAACCAAATCCATATAAACCTGTATTTCATATTTGGATTTTCCAGAAACAGGGGTATAATATAAATCGAGTCCAGTATATAGTTTATTTATATCACTCGTAAAATCTCCATCGATGATGTTTTGTAAAAACATAGGGAATTTATTTTCATCACTCATATCTCTATCTTTCTCTTTGGATTTGGTGGCTTGTGTGTAATATATTAACATATCCGCGAATTGTTCATTAAATGATTCGCGATTCGGGTATGTGAATTTTTTGATCAATTCTTTAAAATCGAGTAATTTAGGGTACTCTTTTGTAATATATTCTTTAACTTCTTCTGTAGATTTATCGTTTTTTATATCAATGTAAGTTTTAAGTTTACTGTATAGTTTACTTATACTAGAGTATTTTTCACTAAAAACAGACGGTAAACTAAATCTATTACTAGAATCATCTTTAAATATGATATCTATTTCTCTTATAAAATCGTTATATTTAGCATATTCAGCGTCAATATTTGTTTTGTAACTATCATAAAATGTTTTTGATTCATCATCAAATACCTTACCCCGAATTATTTTACTATAAATTTTTGCTGTATTAACACTTTTTTCTGTATCTTCTAATTTTTTACTGTCTTCCTTTAAACCATCTATATCATTTATTAATTTGTTTAATTTTTGGATATTGGATCGATTTTTTCGAATATAACCTTCTGTATATGTACTTAGCTGGTCATTAGTCTGAATATTATAAATATTATAACATGTTATTGGATTATAATTTATGGATGCTTTCTCAAATAAATTGTTTTTCTCAAAAAAAAGTTTTTTATTAAATTCATCATCTAGTTTTCTTAATGTTGTATTTTTAATATTACTACTATTGTATCTATCAGTTGAATATCTACTAGAGTTAATAGTAAAATTATAATCATAATGTGAAACTATAGATGATTCATAATTACATCTGTTTATCGGTAAATTCATATGTATCTTTAACTCAATCATCTTTGATGTGATTTCTTTTTTTGTTTTATACTCTTCCCATTCGATTTTTTGGTCAGCTGTATTTTTTAACCCTTTATATTCCACATAGGAATCTATAACTTTACTATATTTGGGGTTATTTATAAAATCGTTTAAATATACAATTTTCAATACAGTATATATTTTACCATCAATAGTTAAATAGGTAAAATCAGGAAATTCTTCTTC
>Ga0247722_10000447_pt1 | contig 25508 bp, 28 predicted proteins | sample MSEWelMarce3H_FC_FD_189094 | JGI IMG/M metagenome (GOLD analysis project Ga0247722, IMG submission 189094) | Subsurface sediment microbial communities from gas well in West Virginia, United States - MSEEL Well Study Marcellus 3H_FC | ecosystem: Environmental > Terrestrial > Deep subsurface >... | reverse complement strand
TGACTCAGCATCTTCTGACTCAGCATCTTCTGACTCAGCATCTTCTGACTCAGCATCTTCTGACTCAGCATCTTCTGACTCAGCATCTTCTGACTCAGCATCTTCTGACTCAGCATCTTCTGACTCATCATCTTATGTTTCTGATGCGTCTTCTGACTCGGCACCTTCTGACTCAAATGAAGTTTTATCAAAACAAACCGCAGTTGAGGAATCATTTGCCAAGCAATACAACACCCTTATTCGCAAAGAGAACGAAAATCATTTGTCCGATGTTAAACTGTTGGCATCTCTTGCAAAGAAGACTATTAAAATTGAAAATGAACGTTCGCGACTTCAAGCCATTCTGACAAAACTTAAAGGAACTCTCCCGGATTCTCAAACCAATGATTTTAACATTATGTTCAAAGAAGTAATTTCCATATTTGATAGTCGCGTGAGCAAATGTTGATGCATTGAAATCAATATAAATCAAAAATGATAATAAAAGCATTTTATTGTTATTTTGTAAAATCAAATAATTTAAATACTCATTCATGCCACCCCGTTCGCATTACGACACACTGCAGCTTGATTCGCGGTCGGCCACGCCCGATGAAATCAAGCGCGCGTTTCGTCGGTTGTCAATGGAGCTTCATCCCGATAAAAACGGGAATTCGGATGAGTCCAACCGCGCATTCCAGGAAATCAACGAGGCGTACAACGTGCTAAGCGATCCTGAAAAACGTGGCAATTATGATTTTGAGATGCAGATGGGCATGGGTGGACACCGAATGCCCATACACATGCACCACATGGGCCCGATGGGTGGAATGGGTCCGATGGGTGGAATGGGTCCGATGGGTGGAATGAATCCGATGGACATGCTGTTTGCGGCAATGCACCAGCAACAGCACAATCCGGCGCAGCACATTTTTGAAGCAATGTTTGGAGGCATGGGAGGCATGGGAGGCATGGGAGGCATGGGAGGCATGGGAGGCATGGGCCCCCGAATCATCATTCATAATTTCAAAAACGACCCATCGGATCAAGAGCAGGCACAATCACAAGATCATTCGCATGATATGAACATCGTGATCGCATTTTCATTGTTAGAAGCATTCAACGGCGTAAATCAGCGTCCAGTTCCAATTCAATATGAGGACGAAACACATGCAATGCATTCCGAAACGGTGATGATTAATGTCCCACCGGGAATTACAAACGGGCATAAGATCAGCATTCCAGGCAGAGGCAACACGATTCCTCATTCGGGCGGTCGGCGCGGCACTCTGCACATGGAGATCAGCATTCAAGACCATCCCCAGTTTCGTCGTGATGGAGACGCCGACTTGGTGGTGGAGCATCGCGTGTCCCTGAAAGACGCGCTATGCGGGTTCACGTTTGACCTGGTGCATTTGAACGGTCGTAGTTACAAGTTCAATTGCAAACCATGCTCTGTAACGGGCTCCATGAACGAAACGAAGGTTTTACCAGGTATGGGCTACAATGAAAACGGCGCGCTTAAAATCCGGTTCTCCATTGAGCTGCCCACGTCGCTGACGGAGGAACAGATTACCGCGATTTCCAGCATTCTTTGAGAAGTAAATGTTGAATACGGAATATTAAATGCAATCGGTCATGAGGACATGTCTTTATAATGATTATTTCAAAAAGAATTGATTCCAATTCAACTTAAAGACACTGAACACAATACCCTTAACAACATCATTCATATGGCAAACTTGGACATGAAATGGCAGCAGTTTTTGAGTGAAATGACGGAAGATTCGTCATCATTGCCCTCATTTCCCTCATTCCATGCAGGGCGTGCACAGGAAGAAGACAACGACAATGATTCGGAAGATGATATTGGCGAAGGTGACGCAGAAATCAACGACACGGAGCCCAATGATGAAGCGCTTAAACTTACGGAAGACACCAAGCCCAAATGCACGCCCCTTTACGTCAGCACGAAAACCAAAATCTCGTATTTATCCAGCCCGATTGACATTCACGCCGTGTTTTGGAATATACCGGTGTTGAAATATGCGGTTCCGATGGAGGGTGCCATTAAGAAGCAGATGAAATTCTCAACGACGAATCCCGCCGATGTGACCGCCATACAAGAACGGCTGAAGTGCGAGGTGGCGTGCGTGAACGAGTTTGTGATTGAGCACATTGAAAATCCCGACGGCCGCATAAAATTCAAGGACCAGCGCAAAATCAGCGTGGGGCTTTGCAAAAAGGACATTGTCAGCTACCGCATCAAACAGAAACGGGCGTTCTTCAACTGCTTTGTCATCATTTTGCGAATCGTGGATGAAGAGGACGAGCAGCGCAACTTCAAAGAAATGCACGTCAAGGTGTTCAATACCGGCAAATTGGAAATACCCGGCATAAAAACCGACCGCATGATGATGCGGGTTCAAACGCTGCTGGTGCAGATACTCCGGCCGATTGTTGGTGAAGAATTGGATTTTCAGCGCGGCAATTCCGAAACGGTGCTCATCAATTCCAATTTCAAGTGCGGGTATTACATCAACCGCGATGCGCTTTACAATTTGTTGAAATACAAGTATCGCATCAACTGCAATTATGACGCGTGTTCGTATCCGGGCATTCAGTGCAAGTTCTTCTATGTGAAGGGATCCGACGAGCAAAGCGGGCAGCAACCCATGCATTTTGTGGCGGGGGAGGAAACCAACCGGCACAAAAAGTCGTGCAATGACGCGAAGGCGCATTATGAAATTTCGTTCATGATTTTCCGAACGGGCAGCGTGCTCATTGTGGGCAAATGCAACGAAGACGTGCTGCACGAAATCTACGAGTTCATCCGAACCATGCTGGAAACGGAGTACATGACAATCGGCAAATGCTTGGTGCCGCCGGAATGCGCCCTGGAAAAAAAGCGGGTTCCCAAGGTGCGGCGCAAAGTACTAATGTTTAATACGGTAGCAGCGGATGTTTAGCCAGCAATTACATGCAACTCATATATATTAAACAATAAATAAGTATTTAAAGATACAATCCAATTTTACAATATAATTACACACAGTTTTCAATTTTCACGATAAAATGAGCAATCCACCTCTTCGTGGGGGCGCTGCTAATGCCGCTTCTGCTAATGCCGCTTCTGCCAATTCATCCTATCGGTTGCCCAGCACGCTTTGCATGAATCACGTTATCAAATTGGCCATTGTGGAGGATAAGCCCATCATGATGGATTATTGGACCGCTTCGTTGGATAAATCGGTTGTGATCGGGGTGGGTGAAAATAAGGAAAAGTTGTTGGTGAAGAGTGAGGATGAATACACGAGCACCATCGCAAAGATTTTCAAGGTGGAGACGGAATACATCATAATGACGGAGAATTCCATTTACATTGTTAGCAACGACATTCCCACTAAGCGCATCAATTAATTCAGAAAACCGACGGTTTCCAAAGGCACGTCCGGGCCGGTCGTTGTGTCCGAACCTTTCCCTCTCCCTTTACTTTTTTATTTTTTTTTATTTATAACATTGTATTATAAACAAACAATCAAACAAACAATCACAATATGGCAGGGGGCGTTCATCGTTTGATTTTTACAAACCAAAAAAGTGTGGACAATCAGAATCATTATGTCCCGGGTTCAGGAGTGGGCGGGCGAAACATTTCGGTGCGTCGGCATTTGAAGCGATTCGCAACTTCCCCACAAGGTGCCAATGGCATGTACAATCCCGCAGGAAGGATGCCGTGCTGTCCGGAGCTTTTGCAAAATTACGGTTATCTCAGGAAGTAGTCACTATAATTTTTTATATCACATTTCATCTCATTTGGTGACGAAATGTGGAAAGTTGAAGAGATTAAATAAATGAATTAAAGATATTTTAATCAATCTATTAAGGTGTAGTGAAGCATTCGGAAAACGAAAAACATGGCGGCAGAACCACTTTGTTTGGGTGTGTGTGAGTTTTACAATCCGTATTTGCACGGTGCGTGCAATTCATCCGTGTCTGATTATTTTTTTTATACGTGCCGAGTTGAGTTGGATGAATTTTATGACAACAGCATTTTTTCATACATTTCAGAGTATCCGGGCACTTACAACTATTCAGGGAACGTGCGCGCGTACTGGAACATTATAAAAAATGCGTATCCGATGCTTGAAATTGTGCAGCCGGTTGAATTAGAACCTGGTGGTGAGTGTGTGGCAGTTATTAAAACGTTTTGGCTGCGGTTATTGCAGCGCAAATGGAAGCGCATTTTTGCAGAACGACGCCGGCGTTTGTCCCAACTTCTCAAACCGCACGGGTTGTTGAAAAGAGAATGCGGGTTTAAAATGTGAAATGCAAAATGCAAAATGCAAAATGCAAAATGCAAAATGCAAAATATGAAATGCAAATTTACATAAAGTCTTCCATGTCCATTTTTGAACAGGAAGAGGAAGAGGATGAAGAAGAAGATGAAGATGATTGTGAAGAAACACTTTGATTGTCTTCATTGTCTCCATTGTCTCCATTGTCTTCATTGTCTTCATTGTCTTCATTGTTTTCATTGTTTTCATTGTTTTCATTGTCTTCATTTTCATTAGTATCAGAATCATCCGACATTTCGGATGACGATGCCGACGAGTCATTGCGCATTTCTTCCAACCCTGTCATTTGCGCGTGAATTTGTTCCAGTTCTTCACGAATGAGTTTCATGTCTGGGCCCGCATTGTTGTTATTATCGCAATAATCGCACAGGGTCGCGAAATGCGTGGCTTCTTGTTTTTTTTGTTGTAATATCTCTCGGCATACTTTCTTGTATTTGCGAAAAACAGGGCGGAGCCATGCATTGCTTCGCATCGCCTTGCGAACACGGGCCGCATTCCGGAACAGTTCTTGCCGTATTTCATCCCTGCGCCGAATCAGTTCAAGCTCTTTGACATCGTCGTTTGCAATTCCGCAACCATCACATGCTACATGATGTGCCGGTTGATTCATTAAAAAAAGTATGATATGGTGTGATGCAAGTTATGTGAATGTATGTATTATATAAAATATTGGATATAAAATATATTAAGCACAACGCACCAAACCCAAATACATACGCTCTAACACATATCCAAACAATGTGTGACGATAATATAGCGCTAGAAGAACGAAAGGACATTGACACAGCGATAGCCACCGACACAGCGATAGCCAGGGATGTAGGGTTGTCCAAGGATGCGGGATCCAAAGACTTGCTGCTTGCCGAGAGCAACGACCGCTACGTGCTGTTTCCCATCAAGGACAACGACATTTGGAACATGTACAAAAAACAGGTGGACTGTTTTTGGCGCGCGGAAGAAATTGACTTGTCGCGCGACGCGCCGCACTGGAACCATGTGCTAAACGACGACGAGCGCTACTTCATTTCCATGATACTGGCGTTCTTTGCGGCCAGCGACGGCATTGTGTTGGAAAATTTGGCGGTGCGATTCATGACGGACGTGCAGCTGGCCGAAGCCCGTGCTTTTTACGGGTTTCAAATTGCCATGGAAAACATTCACTCGCAGGTGTACAGCATGCTCATTGACAGCTACATCAAGGACGAGGCCCGGCGGCACCAGCTGTTCCATGCCATGGACCAGTTTGCGTGTATCAAGAAAAAGGCGGAGTGGGCGCAGCGCTGGATCCACGACAAGCGCAGCTCGTTCCAAACCCGCCTCATTGCGTTTGCCTGCGTGGAGGGCATCTTTTTTTCCGGCGCGTTCTGCTCCATTTTCTGGTTGAAGAAGCGCGGTCTGCTGCCGGGCCTCACGTTCAGCAACGAGCTCATTTCGCGCGACGAAGCGCTGCACACCGAGTTTGCCGTTCTTCTTTACAACAAGCTGAGCAAGCGCACGCAGAAGGCGCGCGTGGCGGAAATTGTGCGCGAAGCAGTGGCCATTGAGAGCGAGTTCATTTGCGAGGCGCTGCCGTGCCGCCTCATCGGCATGAACGCCAAGCTGATGACGCAGTACATTGAATACGTGGCAGACCGGCTCATGGTGCAGCTCGGGTACGACAAGCTGTACGGTTCCGCAAACCCGTTTGATTTCATGGAGATGATCAGCCTGCCGTCGGTGTGCAACTTCTTTGAAAAGAAGGTGAGCGAGTACGCGCTGGCCGAGAAAACCAAGACGGACGACATCTTTGACATGAATGCCGCATTTTGAAGGTTCAAATTTTATAGGTGTAATGAATGACTTCCCAGTCATAATCTTTATAATCTCCCCTGTGATACATTGATGGTTTGTAGTATTTTGTATTCAAATCTTCAATCTTTTTTAGTCTATAACGATGCACATCATAAATGATCGTGTCTTCATTGACAGTCATGAAAATGTGCATAATGTCATCGTCAACCGAAGGCCAAGCCCCCTCAGCCAACATGCTTTTCCTGTTTGGCAAACGACTGAAATTGGCCAATTTGTATTGCATTCTATATTGCATTCTATATTGCATTCTATATTCATCACTGTCATCAAAATGCACGTGAGAGAAACTAACTATTTTTCGATAAATGAAGTTATCCAAAAATTTGTACCTTTCAAAATCAATGAGTTTAATGAATTTCCCTTCATGCAACCGATATTTTTTGAGTATTTTCGTGTAAATGTGTATAATGATATCGTCCGGCAAGTTCCCGATTGATTTGTTCAATTGGGCGGGCATGTCAATGTCTTGGTCCATGGTTCCTTTCAATAACATGCATTATGATTAGGTTAACCCTTTAAATTATTATTGAATGTTCACCATTTCACGTTCACATCAGCGGGAAAAATTAAGGCAATGACATTCATGATGCGGTTCTGCAAAAGAATCAACAACGTAAACAGCACAAACAATCCGCCCGTTTTCATTGTGAATCTGCGTTCATACAGAATGCACGCACACCATGTTATGAATGCCAACCAACACACCAGTTTAACATACTGTTCCACCGTGTGAATGATTTTTATGTCCTGTGAAGCGTACTCTATTTTGCGAATTAATAAATTCAGCGCATTTGAAGCATCGTCGTCTTGTTGAATAATGTCATTCAAACTGTTTTGCAACGTGGCATTTGAGATGCTGCTTGTCCGTATGGTTGCGTCATCCACTGCGACCGATTTTAGTGTTGTGGACACATCATTATAAAACGTGTTGAATTGTTGGGTCATATTCGCCTTTTCCTGTTCTCCATTTTGTTGGTATCGCATTTTCAATGATTCATTCGCAGCGATTTCCCCCTTTGTTGCCACCAAATATTTTTTGTGCGCAACTTCCACCATTTCTGGTGCATTTCTTTGGGTAATGACGGCAGCATCGTATGCATTTTTTGAATCTATTATTTGCTGCTGATTGTAACATTCAGTGCCCCTTGCGCACGCTGCGTTCGCGGTATTTATGACGCTTGTCATTTGATCCATGAGTTGCATTTGCTGGTATTGCATGTTTTGGGAATTTGCCGTGGTGGTGTCACTCATTTGTTATGAATGAATAGGAATGTATTGTATTATATTTACGAAACAAAAAAATAATACATTGTTTATTTTATTGTTTTTATTGGATTTTATTGGATTTTATTACGGATTTTCATCAGGGGGTTTTATTCATCCTGGACACATTCGTCTTCTTGATCGTCATCGTAAATGATGGCCACGTTGCGCCATGCCCCGTTCGTGTATTTGCCGAACTTCTTGTCCATGAATTCATAGAGTTCGGCGCCCTTCGGTACATCCCGCCCGTGTCCGCGCACATACCATTGTTTGAACGTTTCGTACAGTTCGGTCTTCTTAATGCCGCGCCCGCCTTGCTGCATCTTAATCTTGTCGCGCGCAAATTCCGACAAGTAATCCTGTCCAAGACGGTATTTTTGGCTGCTGGCCGTGACCATGCTGCACGGCTTGACGAGTCCGTTCGTTCGGAACACGTGATCCACCAGCATGGACATGAACGTCGGCGCCCAGCGCTTCAGCTTATCGTCCAACATGCGATCAATCTTGAACTGATACGGGTTGTCCACATCGCCCTCGGGGTTCGGTTCGTCGCAGAACTTGGACATGAAATCCACTTTCTGAATGCGGCGCCACGTGCCGTCGTCGTTGCTCTTGATTTCAAACATGGTGTTCGTGCACACCACCAGCTTGAACTGCGGCACAAAAGTAACCATGTCCTTGTAGAGCGCGCGCCCCTGCAACGGATCGCCCGCCGACACCTCCTTCAGCACGCCTTCATTGATTTGATCGCCCTTGGAGGGTTCCTGCATGACGGCGTATCGGATGCCCATGAGCTGCGCAATTTCGGACGACGTGCCGCCAATCCCGTTTCGCTTGTTCGTAATGAGCGTGATGGGCACGGTGGCCTTGTATTCGCCGAAGCAGCGCGACATGAGTTCGGTCAGTTTGGACTTGCCGTTGCTGCCCGCGCCCACGTAAATCTGAAACGTTTGTTCGCGATTCACACCAATCAAACACGACGCCAAATGGTCCCACATGTAGTTGCGCAACTCCTCAATCGGGAATAACTGCATCATGAAGTCATGGATTTCGGCAATGGTGCTGGCGTGCTTCGTGCGATCCAGCGGCATGTAGTCAATGTTGGTGCACTTGCTGATGTTGTCATCGGGCTGGCCTCGGCGGAAGCGTTTTTCCGTAAAATCCACCACGCCGTTACTGAAGCACATGAGGTACGCATTGGTGTCCAGCGTGTCCACGAAATTCTTGTCGTAAAACAGCTCACGGGCTTCCTTCATGATGTTGTTCTTGAACGTGGTGGTTTTCAGTCGCATGCAAATCTCCGTGAATTTTTCCGCGCGCATGCTCTTGTCCTTCCATTCATCGCTGCCAGGATCCTCTTGGTTCATCATCGCGGTGTTTTCAATTTGTCGGGCGTGATACATCGTGTATATGTCTTTTGAAATCATGAGACGCAGCGCATTGCCCGAATCACACTCTTCCCACCGGTTTCCGTTGAACGAATACCAAGCGTTGTTCTTGATGCTGACGCACACGAATTTGTCTTTGGCGTAGTTGAATACCACGTGCGCCAAATCCACGTCGGTGGCTTCCTTCGTCTTGAGGGTTTCTTCCATGTAGTACTCGTTGGTTTTGCGGCGAATGTCGTCGTATGCTTCGCGCGCGTCGGTCTTGGCCCAAAACATAATGGACCGTTTCGTCAAGCACCGGCCGTCGGCGGGCGTGTTCATCCCGAACTGCTGCCACTTGTCGTAGAATTCAATGATCATGCTGTACGCAAATTTGGTGGATTTGGCACTGAACGCCATCCACGTGAGGAATAGGTGCGGGCTCGTGTTGCGCAGCGCCCAGCCCACGCGAATCCATTTGGGTTCATTGTCGTAATAGGCCGCAGGCAGACACATGGTGTAAGCATGCGTTTCGCGCAGTTCGTATGTCTTTTGCTCCATGGATGAATACATTTGTTCAATGGCCGCGTTCAACTTGTCCATGTCGGTGATGTCGGACAGCTGGATAATTTCCACATGCGGGGGCTGGAACATGATTTTCGGGCTGGCATCAACTGCGCCTTCGGCTGCTGCACCCCCTGCAGTGGGCGGCTTTGCCCGTCTCTGCTTGGGCGCACCAATGGTTTGCTTCATTGCAGCATGCTCCGCCTTGACCGCGTCCGCAATTTCAAACCCGGCATGATACGCATACTGTGCAGTCAGCAGCTGAAAATTCACGCGAACATCAAAGATGGACACGCTTCTTTCCTGAAATCCCAGGGTGCATTCTTCGTCCAAATTCATGACATACCAGTATTTTAACACATAGGCTTGATGCCCCGGTTTCCGCGAGCCGTAGAGTTGCCAGTTCGTGTTCCCGCGCACAATGCCTTCGTCCAGCACCTCTTCCCATGAATTCGTGAGTGGAAGGTCGCCCCAAATGGACGGCATTTGAGCAAGCATGCGTTTGCGCAACATCATTTGAAGCGCGCGATCCATTTTCATGCCGATGAGAATGTGTATGCCGTCCTTGGTGGTGTCTTCCAGCAAATTCACATCGGGTTTTTCAAACACGAAAATGGGAAGCAGTGTGCCGGGGGTCAGCACCACCAGGTCCGACAACTGGTCAATAATCATTTCCACCACATTCGATACATGTTCCTTGGTATGCTGTCGGGTCTCCACTGATGGAGCGTAACGCTCGTCAATGTCAATCAACCCGGGTCCATTGTCCGGCAATTGGCGCTCGGTAAGATACTCTTGACGGCCTTGAATGAACACATGGTCCGTGTATTTCCTGTAAAATTCTCCAATGTCATCGGGTTGCACTGTGAATGCACCTCCGGGAATGCCCAGCTTCTCACTTCCAATGCGGGTGTGCGTGTGTTGTTCTCCTTTTTTTGAATATCTCTGCTTCATGAACGCATCAAATGGCGCAACTGATTTTGATGATTTCGCGGCCATTATGTTGATTCGTCGTCAGTCTGTGGTTGATATAATCCGTTCACATTTTTTTATTTCAATTTTTTACTAAATGTTCTAAAAATGGGCATCTCGCAAAAACGTCATAGTTCATTTTGTGAAAATAGAATTATCAAAAAAACAGACATAAACATAAATGGATTATAATCTCTACATATTCGTCCGTTCGCCATGCAACCGCTTACAGTCGCGCCGCTTACAGTCGCGCCGCTTACAGTCGCACCGCTTACAGTCGCACCGCTTACAGTCGCGCCCCAACCGCCGGTGTTTGTGAGCAAAGAGACCACCATGCGATTGTTAAAAGACGTGCGCGAAGTAATGCTGTGCGCCGAAACGGGGATATATTATAAACACAGTGAAACCGACATGCTGCGCGGGTACGCACTAATCATGGGTCCACCGGATTCGTTGTATCACGGCGGTTATTATTTTTACAAATTCAAATTCCCGCCCGATTATCCGCATTCCCCTCCGGTAGTTGAATTTTTGACCAACGATGGAGAAACGCGCATGCACCCCAACATGTACAAAACCCGAAAGGTGTGCGTGAGCATTTTGAACACGTGGCGCGGCGAGCAATGGAGCGGGTGCCAGACCATTAAGTCCGTGCTGCTCACTCTCATGTCGCTTTTGGACAGCAAACCCTTGTTGAATGAACCTGGCATCACCGAAAAAAATCCGGATTATGAAGCATATCATCGCATCATTCAATTCAAAAATTATGATTTTTGCATGCTGCACCTGTTGAAATCGTTTCAAGAATTCAAACAAATAATTGTGGACATTGAGCATCACGAGCAATTTTATGAGCACATGTGCGCCGAATTTCGCAAACAACATCCGCAGCATTTAGAGCGGCTCACTGCGTTGGCAACTCAATACCCCCACGGTGAAGTACTGCGAACTACTCACGTGTATCAAATGACCGCATTGGTGAATTACGCATTGGTGATGCGTTCATTCCAAGAATGTGTCCAGCGACTATTATGATTTGATCCAAAAATTGAATTAAACAATATTGGATTAATTCATAAAGCAACGACTGACGATTTAACAATTTACCAATTTACCAATTCAACAATGCATTTCTGCACTGGTTGCGGAAACATGTACTACATTCGTTTGACCGAAACCAATGGGATTGTGTATTATTGTCGCAACTGCGGGAATGAGGACGAGTCAATCACCATTGACAATCTCGTGGTGTCCCAGACGTGTCTTCAACAAACTGGAGTTAATCAAACAAACGGGGTGAATAAATACACCAAATTGGATCCCACACTCCCGCGAATCAGTACGATTCAGTGCCCAAATTCTGAGTGCCCGTGCAATCGCAATCACAATCCCACACAGTATGCGGACCGGGCCACCATCACAGGCACAAATGAATCAAATCAAGCGAATGAATCAAATGAAGCGAATGAATCAAATCAAGCGAATGAATCAAATCAAGCAAGTGAGGCAAAACAAGTGGATGCCGACGCCGTCCCTCGCGAAGTCATTTATTTGCGGTATGACGACATTCGGTTGAAATACATTTATTTATGTGCCGTGTGCAACACCATTTGGAACACGGAACACATTTAAGTTTTGATAAATATAAATAATATAATTATTATACATACCGTGAATGCATCGCAAAATCACAAAAACCCGTCGGCATAATCGCCTTCGCCGATTGAAAAAAAAAACTCGCACTCGCACTCGCACTCGCAGTCGCAGTCGCAGTCGCAGTCGTGCAATGCAAGGTGGTTTAGGGGCAAACGATGGACCAAATATAGGTCTGGCAGGGAAATTTGCGTTTCATGACCAAACTCATGTGGATGAATTCGGAATGTTTGTATTTGGAACTAATTCACAGCGACAGGCATGGACAGCACTTTTACAAAAATGCATGGAAAAAAATGTACCCGTTTACATTTTAACAGCTGGTAATAAGGTTGGAATAATTAGAACTTTGCAACTTCTAAACATTGATCATTTTTTTACGGAAGTATTGTGCACGCTTAGACAAGATCCATCAAATCCAAATAGCATGATGGTCAATCCACCCAATATGGTTCATCACAACTTTGGAGGAAGACATAAATACGAAGTCATTCGCGAAATCATTGGAGAACATGGAATATCATGTGACCTCCCTGTCAAAGGATGTTTATTTGACGATTCACTCATTAATAGGGATGATACAAACATGTGTCCTTCAATTGAATTTGTGCATACTAAAACATCTGCTAGACCGGCAGATTATTCCGCATTCGCGTTTTATAATAATAATTTTTACAGGTTGAGTGTAGTTATGAGAGGTATTCCGAATGATGCTGTAAATTTTACACCAATAGCCTTGATAGAGGATCAAACAAGGAAGGTCGATTCAGGCAATTGTGAAATTGTGTTTATAGATTTTGATGAAACATTTGAAATTTACCAGGGTTCTCTGCCTTTGCAAAATCCTATGCGTTTGCCTCAATTTGCACAAATTGGTCGCACCATAGATGTCGCTCCATAAATACATAAATCCTATAAATGCTTATTTTATTTTTTTTTACATATTGTAAAAAAAATTGAATAAAGACATCGCGTCCAATGCATGTATCACAGACACAGACACCCCTTCACAATGGCAACAACTCCGAATGCTTATTCCATCACTGCATTGCAAATTGCAAATCCGGACGAGTTCCGAAAAAATGTTCGCAGTAAACTCAGCGAACGTTTTACAAACAACGACTGCAAAATGAGTCCGGATGCAGCCACAAATGCGGCCCTCAATTTGGAACGCGGCATCTATAATTACACACTGCGTGAATCGGACGCAAAAAACATTGTCAAAAAATGGGAAAATGGTTATTTCGTGCAAATTTATGCCGACCGATTGCGCACCGTGTGCGTCAATATGGGCAGCCCACACGTCATTCAGATGATTGCAAGCAAACAAATCAAGGCGCATGAGTTGGCGTTCATGACGCATCAGGATATGAATCCAGATAAATGGAACGCACTCATTAAGGCAAAGCAACTGCGGGACAAGCACAAATACGAAACCAAGGTGGAGGCGTCCACCGATAACTTCACTTGTCCAAATTCCAAGTGCCGTTCCACGAAATGCACGTACTACCAACTGCAAACGCGTTCAGCGGATGAGCCCATGACCACATTTGTCACTTGCATTGATTGCGGAAAACGCTGGAAGTGTTGAATTATGAATTATGATTATTATTTAGCATACACTCTTTGCAAATAAATGGATTTGATATTTTTTTTTATATTTGGTAATAATACAAACATACATCCAAATGGCTCATTGCACCCGTCGTCGTTGCCGCAAACAGAGTCGCAGTCGCAGTCGCAGTAGCAGTCGCAGTAGCAGTCGCAGTAGCAGTCGCAAGAACATTCACCGTCGCCGTCAGGGTGGCATGATTGGATTGATTCTTTAATTTCTTAATATGATATGCTGCAAATTTCATAAGTAATTATATGTCATTTCACGTAATGACATAAAAACATAACACGAAATATTAATTAACCCCGCCAAATATAAATGCAACCCCGATCAACCGCGTCACACGCCGATGCAATTCAGGATGTGTACGAAAAAATAAATGATGAATCATTGCATGAATTAAGAGACCCTTTTGATATTCTTCCCTTGTTCAACTTGGTTACCGTATTGAATTCAATGAGAAGCCGACTTTAGGTTTAAAATTTTGTGTACTGTTTTCTCAATTCTGGCGCATGTTTCAATCCCCGACCCTGCCACTGATTCAGAGCACATTTTTTTAATTTTCAACATTTTCATTCGCAGCATGTCCAGTTTGGGTATCCATTTGTATAACATGCGAAAACACGTGGATTGAATGCAAACGCAGTCACACGACAGAGCCATTTGCACCGCTCCAGGAACCATATCACAACTAGTCATGTCGCAAACAATGTTTGAGTGAGTCCGAATGAATTTGTCACATTTGAGTGTGCGTTCGTCCAACTCATGCACATGATTTATGCATTGTAATTCGTTCAATAATTCAGATAACTGACACGTTATTTTGTTGCAATGGCCCATGATTTGAGATTCTTGGGTCATTGATGTTCGTAGAACCCGGCGTTGATGGGTTGACAATGCGGCAGAACAAGGGGGCATGCTGTGTCTGTGTGTATCTGTATCTGTTTACATGTGCAGTGCATGTTATGTATGCATGTTCAATTTTTTTGGTTTGTTGTTTCATGGCATCAAATCAAATCAATTCCAGATCGGCCAACCGCCAATACTCGGATTTCCCGCCCGGCAAAGGTCTGCGTATGATGAATGGCAGCGCCTTTTGCTGCATTTCCAGTTGGGCAATCAAATATCCGTCAATTATTTTTTTATCCACTGGAACCACGGGCTGAGCCCCTTGATTCAATTGTTTTGCGCGCTGACCCAAAATTCGCGTTTTCTCGTATTTGGTAAGAAACGGCATTGTTTTGTGCAGGCTGTCCACAATCACGCCATCGGCATTTCGCACCACGCGCACGAGTGCGTCCACCTCAGCCGTGTTCAATTGCATCATTTCATGATGGTGTGATGTGATGTAGTTTTCGCGCATTTCGGAATCAAATTTGCGCAAGTAATTCGTGCCATCGTCGCTGTCTTCGTCATCGTCGCCATCCAAGTCGTCAGCCTCGGATCCATCATTCAATTCCACATCGTCGTACGACTGTTGCAACGTGGTGATGTCTTCCAACGTGGCCTTGCCTTTAACCACCCGCTTATTCGTCTTTTTTTTGGCGGCGTCCGAATTCGCAAGGGCCGAAGCCGCAGTGGCCGTTTTTTTTGCAATCATTGCAGGAGTGTCTTCAACATCTTCCATTTCATCAAAGTTCACATCACTTTCTCCACTGGCATCTGTGTTTGTGTCGGAGTCCACAACGGTGGACACATCATCCGTGTCCGAGCTGTCATTGGTTTTGCTGTCCACATCAGAATCATCACCGGATTCCGGTTCGGAATCATATATCTTGCCGGGCAATGCCGCCCCGGTTATGGCATTCATGCGCGTGTTTTTGCGGACCAACTCGTCGTCATCGTCTTCACTTTCATTGTCAGAACCCTTTGGGCGGTTCATGCCTCCTCCAAAAATGTCAAGATGCTGCATCAAATGCGAATGTACGTATACTACAATATGCTATATTATAACCAGATATACTTTAATACAATTGTTTCAATTTTTATTAAATTGATGACAATGAACCCTTATTCAAAATATTCAAATTTATTAATTTTATGGTTTATAAATTATCCATGTCAAATAGACATTTTCTCTCAATTGTGGGTTCCGGGTTTGCAGTTTTCAACCAGGACTGCATGAATTGTATGGTTGCTGCGTTGGTTGCTGCGTTGGTTGCTGTTGGAGGCGAACGGCGCTTCGGCGCGCGATGTTCGTGTCCCAGCGGATTAGTGCGTTCATTTTCCACCGTTTGCCACAAATCGGCTAATACCTGGATCGCATGCTGAAACCACAGCTTGTTTCGCAGCACCAACACGCAGCTCATCTTTTCCAAGCGCCAATGAATGGTCTTCATCCACATGTGGGCCTGGTTTCGCTCCATGGCATCGTCAAACCAGGTTTCCGATTTAGAATCAATTGGTTCGTATTCGTAGTGTGGTTTACCGTCCTTCATGAAATAAATCATGGTGCCGGTCATCAGCGCCTTGGGTGGGTCGCGCGGGTCGTCGTCGTCGCCCTCCTCAGAGAACTGCGTCTCCAGAAAATCGCACTCGTTCAAGTCCGCGGTTTCCATCTGCAGCTGCATTTGAATCCAGTACTCCTTTTTCGGAATGCCCGTGATGTCGCGATTCACGATGTTCTTAATCTCCAACATGCGCCCGTACCGCTGCGATGCGGGGTCCACGTTAATTCCATCCGGCGACGCACCCAAAAACGAGTGCACGTCGTGCTGCAGGCACCCGAAATCGGCCACTTTTGTCTTGTACAAGTGCTCGTATATCATGCGCGAAACCGGCTCGTACTTTTGCCCCCAGTGCATTGGCGATGCCGTGTTCACGTACTCCCTTTCCTGACCACATTCCACCAACGGCTTGCACTTCTCGTAAATGAGCTGGTTCATGCACGCCTGGCTCTCAAACGCCTTCCACGCGTTGCTGGCAGTCAGCAGGTTGTGACGGAACTTGTACCACTCGGGCGTGCGCTGGTCGGGTTGCGGCTTGCCCCGAATGTGCGCCAGCTTTTTATCAATCACCGGTACGTTGGGCGGCTTCCGTATGAACGTGCCGTCGCATTCGCGCGGTGGATTTACGTATCTGAAATACAGGGCCTCACAGAACCGGCACAGCGCATCGGCTTCCAGATCCATCGTGGTGGAGAACTCAAACGCGTGCATGCCCTCAAAATACTCGTGCAGCACGTCGCGCACGGCATCGTGGAAGTCGGGGGCGCTGAATGCGAGCGGATTGGCGCAAATGTGGGCGTCCAGATGCAGCAACATGTCCTCTATTGTTAGCAGCATGTCTTCCTCTCCAAATTGGTCAAAGAGATTAGAGAGATATTCGTGGTGTAAATCAATGTCGTTTATCCATTCCGCGTTTATTGCGCGTAATGCATCCAGCGCCTTTGTCATCTCTCGCGGAATCATTCGCGCGATAACGATGTATGTTTAATAGCTAAACCATATTAAAGCGACGCATTTATATGGTTATTTTATACTCTTTTTTGGGATTTTTTCATTTTTCGGCAGGCTTTGCGTCTACTTTTCGCACCTCCTTTTTTCATGTTAAGAGCATAAAGCATTTTGAACAACTGTTCAATCTTTTCTTCCTTTTCTTCCTCAATTCGTTGGAAGTGTTGCGCGGTTTCTGGAAAGGCAGCCACAATCTCGCGAATCACAAATGGGGACGGATTTTTTAGTTCGGAGACGGTTCGCACGTCAATCGGATTACCCGCAAGTTTTAAATTTAACAATGACATTGGAAACTGCATGCCCTTAAAGGAGGTTATGTTGTTATTGGACAGGTCCAATGAAACCAACCCAGGTGGAAGCATGACACCGTCTAGAGATGTGATTTGATTATTTTGTAATTGTAATTCGGATAATTTAGATGGAAATATAACTCCGTCTAGAGATGTGATTTTATTACCATCTATTCTTAACTTCATCAATGGGTGTTCACTAAGACCCCTAATATATGCATTATGGCATTGTATGACTTCTGGAAATTGTATGCCTTCCAATGACCGAATCCCACTTGCAGTCAATTTAATAAAACAATCCACAGAACTATCTTTTAATTCATTTGAAGCAAGTTTGTCTATGTATTCCTGCAATTTTTCACGAGTGGTATAGTAATACTTATGAATATTATACATGATGTTATAACAATTTTATATTATATATATACCAACAACAATATAATGAATGCATAATGAAACCCATTATAATGACAGAATCATCAAAGCACGTCGTGTGCATTGCAGGCAAGCGCAATGTCGACAAGCTTAGCGACAAGCTTAGCGACAAGCTTAGCGACAAGCTTAGCGACAAGCTTTTAAATAACAATGATAAGGTCAAACCTCAAAGAAGCCGCACCATGAAGTGGTCAATTGATGACGCATTCTTTACCCATGACAAGCAGTTGGAAGTGTTGCGCCGCTTAATTGCAGATGATACTTCATTAGAAGAGAGAAATTTCTTCAAAAAAGAAATAAAAGCCAAGTTGGACGGGTACGCAAGACAGGACAAGGACAACGGCATTCAGGATTTAGCCATTATCTCTCTAGATGCAACCATTGAATTGTTGTTAATAAGTAAGTTGCGATGTACTTATTGTCGCGAATGCTGCCAGCTCATTTACAAGGACGTCATGGCGCCGCGTCAATGGACACTGGACCGTGTGAACAATGACCAAGGGCACAACGGCGGCAATGTTGTTTTAGCGTGCTTGGCCTGCAATTTGCAGCGGCGCACCATGGACGCCGAGAGATTCAAATTCGGAAAACAGCTGCGGGTTGTCAAAGGATTTTAAACACGCAATAAATGCAATAAATGACATCAATATAGACTGAAATACGAAGTAAATAGTCCTTGTAGAAGTGCAAACACAAGCATGATCACAATGATTCGCACCCAGTCATCATTGGATGGATTTGTGAAGTGATAACCGGTCAAGTAATTCCCGCCATTGTGGAATTTCCCAATATTGTAATGAATCACATTTTCAATCACATTTAATACGATGAAGATCATAAACGAAAACATGAACACATGAATCGTTTCGGGCTTAAAATATTTCTTAAATATCAATCCAAACATTGTATTCACGTTGCTTATAATAAATCAATATTATAACCAAATGCAATACAAGTTGCAATAAGCATTTGAATGAAATTAATGAAACTAATGAAAATAATTAAAACAATGAAAAAAATATTTTTTTATTGTTTGACGCGTGTTAGTACTATGTCTAAGATAATAATCACAATGAGAATCTTACCTGTGTTGGCTGGTGTCTTGTTATTGTCACGATGGTGCCTTTTTTTAACCCCGAGTCACTTTACTTCTTCTTGGCATTGGTGCCTTTTTTTAACCCCGAGTCACTTTACTTCTTCTTGGCATTGGTGCCTTTTTTTAAGCCCGAAGTCACTTTACTTCTTCTTGGCGACGATCTTCTTGGGAGCAGCAGCTGCCACAGGCGCGGCTGCAGGAACAGATGCAGTTCTTTGCAAGAGTATGGCATCATCTTCTTCCTCATCTGAGTCTTCCACGTCCACTTCCTGTGATGCGGAAGGCACATCATCGTGTTGTGACGACGACCTTGGTCCTGACGTTGTTGTAGTACCAATGCGTCTCTGCTCGTCTTCGTCAAGAACAATGTGGCACTTGCCACGAAGGGAGGGCTTAGGCTTCAATACGGCCTGCACCAAACGCCAAGTCACTCCGAAACTTCCACCAGCGAACCACAGGCCACCGCATGTGATGATGAGCGCAGCATCTGAACCCTTTGCAATGATGTCCTTGGGAGTCTTGCCATCCGAACTGGGAAATAGTGCAGTTTGATCGGCGTCGTAGATTTCAATGCCCTTCCACTCGCCTTCGTAGAATGGCAACTTCACCTTGAGGGTAGGGTTCTTGCTGAGATCGGGCTCGCCAGTCGCAGGGTTCTTGGAATACGACAGCATAGGATTGAAGATGGCGTTAATGACTTCTGCAGACATGGCCTTTCCAAACCACTCCTTGGAATTGGTGATAGCGTCGCGCTTGATTTTTGCCTCAAAAGCCTGGATCGCGGTGAAGAACTTGCTTACCTGAGGGGTCTTGTACTCGTCACTGGGGAATTGAAGCGCCATGGTGTATGACTGCACTTCGCCCGTCTTTTTGTCAGTGTTCTCATTCACGCCCCATGTGAGCATGAGGGGGGTTTGGATGTTGAGTGCAGCATTGGTTGCAGCATTCAGAATACCGACACTCTTGCCGCCCGAATTGTTGACTTTGACTTTTGCGTATTTGATGTCGGTTTCAGGATTCATGGTAACGCCGGAGATGATGGCTTGAGCGGATTCGGATTTGTTGGCCATTTGATTGTGTGTGTTGTCGGGTGGGGTTGTTGTTGTTGTTATTAACTGCCTACCCTTTCTATGTCCAAACCTTTAAATCAATTTTTTTTTTAATTCGCGGAAAATACTTAAAGCGGGGTTTCATGAATTCTATTCAGATTATTGATTATTAATTATTAATTATTGATTATTAATTATTTATTAACGGCAAATCGGTGGGTGACCTCAATGGATTTGCGAGTCTATGTATTTTATTTGAAATGTAATTCAATGGCACTTTCACTGTGGCATAAACCCCGTTTACAAAATCAATGTGGGTTCCCATTTTATCGCAATTTTTGATAACACTATCGTCAAGTTTCTGCAATATTAAATCCAATTTTCTCTCAATTGTATCCATCCTATTCATGAAATGTTGGTTGAATAGTTGTTGGTCTTGTTGATGTTGTTGTTCTTGTTGTGATTGTTGTGATTGTTGTGATTGTTGTTGCTGTTGTTGCTGTTGTTCTTGTTGTTCTTGTTGCTCTTCAACATTCATGATGGATTATTATAATTATTTCAAATATAATAATCATGTAAACATACACGCATTGTAATGTGAATGAAATGATCTAAACCAGACCATTTGCGACGTGGGATCGGAGTACCGACACGGCACACTCCTTGTTGTCACCATCTGTTGCAAACCTGGTCTTCTTGGAAGAGAGAATTTCAGAAATAATCTTCTCAATCTGCACAAACAATTCGGATTCGGATTCGCTCACATTGAGTGTCTTCTTTAAAGATTCCAACAGCGCGCGCAGGCGGGCCACTTCGGCCTTCAGACCGAAGAAAACGGTTTGTTCGGACTCGTAGCGCTTGTTCAAATCTTTCAAATTGGATACATCCTGATTATATGCTGTGTAATCAGCGCGCAGCACGTGCTTGTATTTCTCATAGTGCGCCAGAAACGCTTGGGCCAGGTCGCGCGTGTCATACACGGTTTGATTTTGGGTCCGGCCCAGAATGTCCTCCATCACTTTCTTGTGTTCGTCGTTGACCAATTTGGAGACGTGATCCGACAGCGCGGCAAAGTTGGCGTTGGTGGCATCCAATGTTTGCAAGAACTGCGGCTTGATCAAGTCCAGCTTGTGCAAATAGAGCGAATCCGCAGTCATCTGTTCGTAATGATGCGCAATGCTTGCGTTTGTTTGAAGGATGATGGCATGCAAGTTCTGCAACTGTTTTTGCTCGTCTTCCTGCTTCATTGTCAAATCATCTAGATCGGTTTGAGAGAAATTCACATTCAATTTATTTTGCTCAATTTCTCTCGTTTGAATAGTTTGGGTTTCATGAATGATGTCAACAATGCGAGTGTTCATGTTGTTAACTCGTCCGATGACGTCGTCTTTGGATGTTGCTAACCTTTTAGACCTCTTAGCTGAACCCTTGCTCAAAACCTTGGTTAGAATCTTGCTTAAAGAAGAAGAACGAGATGCAGATGCAGATGCAGATGATGCCTTGCTTACAACCTTGCTCAAAGCCTTGTTTATAACCTTGTTTATTACCTTGGAACGAGATGCAGATGCAGATGCAGATGCAGATGATGCCTTGCTAGACGACTTCTTGGCACCCATAATATCACCGCACACCTTATTCTTCAAGGTCGCAAATGTGACTTTCATGGCAGTCTGCGCAATAGCGCACTTGGCGTCCTTACACTTGACCTTCTTGACACAAGCCAGAATTTCTTTATTGCAGTTTGCGCTGCGGTTCAATCCACAGCACTGGTCATGGGCTTTGCAGCACCCATCAAGTGAATCTTTGGGCATCACACCCCATTGGCACTTGGGTCCTTCGGCGCCTTTGAACTTTTGGCCTCCGCAATAGTTGGGGCCGCAGTAATTTCCATAAACCTTGAATCCATTTGCAGTGGACTTGACTTTAGAAACCACTTTGGAAACAACCTTGGCAAGGGGGGAAACAACGTTTGTCACGGGAAACACAACCTTGGCAATGGGAGAAACAATCTTGGACACGACCTTGGCAACAGGAGATTTGGCAACCTTGGACACGACCTTAGCAACCTTGGACGCAACCTTTGGCACAGCCTTTTGAACCTTTGCGGCAACCTTGGAAACCTTGTCTGCAACCTTTGGCACAGCCTTTTGAACCTTTGCAGCAACCTTTTGAACCTTTGCAGCAACCTTGGAAACCTTGTCTGCAACCTTTGGCACAGCCTTTTGAACCTTTGCGGCAACCTTGGAAACCTTGTCTGCAACCTTTGGCACAGCCTTTTGAACCTTTGCGGCAACTTTGGAAACCTTGGACACGACTTTGGAAACCTTGGACACGACATTGTTAGAAACCTTGATGACGGATTTGGGAATTGGAGCATCCGTGGTGAACTTTCGTGTAGCAACAACCACAGTGGGACCAGCTTCGCAACCTGCCGCAAAGTAGCAGCGAGACCCGGTTGGTTTCCATGTCAGCTGCCATTTGGAGAGCGGGGAATTGGGACCATTGTATCCCGACATTTCCCACTTCTTTGCACCGCGATTCACATTCATGATTTCGCCGCTGGGTGAAAAGTAATCAGCCGCATTTTTGGCGCCGTCGGCATTGCCGCAAATGCCGCCCATTCGGCCGTAGTAATTTGTCGGCACACTGGTTTCAAGCACGCCGCAATATCCTCCTGTGATAAGCACGCCAAACCCTTCTGGCGTGGACAGTTTCAGCCCAAGAGCAGAACTCTTTTTGTCGCGCCATTCCACGGTTTGCTTTCCGTAGCGAATGCTGACACCTCCAAATTTGACGGATTCATCCCGCTTCAACGCAATTTCGGCCCCGTTCACGCGAAGTTTGCCGAAGTTGGCCACGTCGGCTTCAATTGTGATCTGCTTGTAACGCACAAGCGCGCCGATCATGCAGGACGGAACACCAACCTTGCTGGCGCCGTTCTTACGCATTTTTTCTTGCACTTCAAACACGCCGTCGCGGGATGTGGCGATCGTGTAAATACCGGGTTCCTGAATGTGAAAGAAATCGCCGTCATAATTGGTGCAGTGAGGGTCGCCCGATGCCACGCAAAACCGTTTGCTGGGAGATGCAATCTTGTCCTTGGCTGCAAACTCCATGGCGGAGACGGCGCTTTCTTTAGCAATCGCTTCGCTTTTGGTCACGCGGATGTCTTCCAAGCAACCGCCGTACACATCGGCATTTTGTTGAATGCCGAGTGAAGTGCAGAAAGCGACAGCAGATGCGCCATTGGAGGTTTTAAGCCAGTCACTCAATGCGGATGACAGTGCTACCTTAGGTGCAGCCTTTGTAACTGCCTTTGCTATTTTTGTTGCTGCCTTTGTTATGGACTTTATTAAAGGTTTTGAAGCAGGTTTGGGTGCAGGTCTTGGTGCAGGCGCAGGAGCAGTCCTTGGTGCAGGTCTTGGTGCAGACCTTGGTGCAGGTCTTGGTGCAGGTGCAGGCGCAGGCTTAGGTGCAGGCGCAGCTCTTGGTGCAGGCGCAGGTCTTGGTGCAGGTGCAGGTCTTGGCGCAGGAGCAGGTCTTGGTGCAGGTGCAGGTCTTGGTGCAGGAGCAGGTCTTGGCGCAGGAGCAGGTCTGGGCGCGGGCCTAAATATCTTTGGTAAAAATCGCAATAATTGGCGTCCTTGAGCATTGCCCTCAGTAGCATTGTTGAGGACCTCCGTGGCATTGAGGACCTCGGTGGCATTGAGGACCTCGGTGGCATTCACCTCAGTTGCATTCAACTCATAATGCATTGGAATGCTGGCGGCCATTGACAGTGTGCATAGCAACAACAAGCACGGAGCGAGTTTCATGTGTGGGGTTATGCATTGTAATGATATAAAAAGTTTAAGTTGTTTTGAAGAAGCAAACTATGATCCTTAATGATTTCAAATAGTTGCATTGTTCATTTGTGAAAAGATATAAAAAAATGTGCGTAATATAATAATACATCACATCATCCCATGTCTCAACAACATCCGGCACAATATGACCACGATCCCGACCCCGATCAAGACCATGACCCCGTCATTTCAAACTTGAAGCCAAAAAAGAAGATGGTCGTTGTAAAAAAACGGGACGTCAAAGTGTCAAAATCCGTGCGCATTCCTGAATGTGCAGACCACGCGGATTTTATTAAATCCGAATACAAAGTGAACGAGCTGAAGGACATGTGCAAGCACTACGGCATCAAATGCAGTGGCACCAAGCAAGAACTGAAAACGCGAATGCACGCGCACTTGACGCAGTCGCATTTCATCAAGCGCATCCAGCGCATGGTTCGCCGGAAGTTCATTGCGATGCATTCCCGAATGAGCGGGCCCGCATACAAAGACCGGTCGCTGTGCGTGAATGACACTGATTTCTACAGCATGGAGCTCATGATCGACATTCCGCGCAATCAGTTCATCAGCTTCAAGGACGACGCCGGCATGGTGTACGGGTTTGACATCATGTCACTGCACACGTATTATGAGGCCGAAATAGACAACGGACACCAGTTGCCGTGCAACCCTTATAATCGTATGCAATTTCCGCTCGGGCTGAGCCGTCAAATGTACCGCAAAATCCGGCTCACGGACATACTCGGCGTTTCATGCAAGATAGAGGAAGATCCCGAACCGGTGCTTTCCATGCAGGAACGAGACGACCAGCTGCTGTTCAACGCATTTCAGCAAATCAACTCGCATGGACACTACTCGGATTCGGCGTGGTTTAGCGACCTCAATTTTTTGGCAATCATGCGGTTCATGCGAGAGCTGTCGGACATTTGGAACTACCGAGCCCAGATCCTGCCGCAATTGAAGCAAGAAATTTGCCCTCCCTACGGGAATCCGTTCAGCCACGTGGATCTACGAGGCATTCCGCTTCAGCCCGATGTGATTAAGCACCAGGGCATTCAAATCATACACACATTTGTCACGTCGGGCATAAATCGCGACAGACAGTCGCTGGGCGCATATTATGTGCTGTCGGCGCTCACTCTTGTTAGCCAAACGGCCCAAGCCGCCATGCCCTGGCTTTATGAATCCGTGGTTTATATTCCATAAATTTATGAATTTGTAAATTTGTGAATTCGTGATTGTATGAATGTTTTTGGCGTTTTGTGCAAAAACGGCATGACAAATGCATGTCAAATCACACTAAACATTTAATTCGTAAAACGGCTTAAAAAGACATCTGTATGTAGGGTATAAACAAATACACCATGGCTAAGACAACAAAGACCTCGGCGACCACCGCCCCTGCTACCACCACCGCTGCTCCTGCTGCTGCTGCTGCTGCTGTTCCCGCTGCTCCTGCTGCCGCCAAAGTAGTTAAGGCTCCCAAGGAGCCCAAGGCTCCCAAGGAGTCCAAGCCATCCGTTGCTGCAGCCGTCGTTGCTCCTGCTGCTGCCGCCGCCACTGACGCCGCCGTCACCGAGGATGCCGCCGTTGCTCCCTCCAGCGAGTCTTTGATCGCTTCCCAGTTTTCTTCCATTTCCGCCAAGTTGCATCAGGTTGTTGCATTTGCTGCCTCTCTCCGCTCCGAGCTCCGTGCTCTTGAGCGCTATGCCGTCA
>Ga0247722_10000446_pt1 | contig 25521 bp, 31 predicted proteins | sample MSEWelMarce3H_FC_FD_189094 | JGI IMG/M metagenome (GOLD analysis project Ga0247722, IMG submission 189094) | Subsurface sediment microbial communities from gas well in West Virginia, United States - MSEEL Well Study Marcellus 3H_FC | ecosystem: Environmental > Terrestrial > Deep subsurface >... | reverse complement strand
AGCATCGTCCCACACCCAGTCATCTGATGATGCTTTAGGAGCAGGTCCATCTACTTTCCCTAATATATCACGTGTCATCATGACTGAAGAGATAGTCATACCTCCATCGGTTCGTATCACACATGTAGAACATCCGGCTGCTTCTTTGATTGTGAGCGTAACTTTTTCAGGAGGAGTTCCCTTCTTAAATACTCGTTTTGGCGGTGGTTCATAGTCTCCTAAAGGCGGTGGTCCTGGGTCCGGTCTTGATCCTCCTCCACCCATTATTGTCTTTAGCCAACAAAACAAGTATCGTTAAGAAACAAGATGTCAACACCTCGATCAGCAGTTGAAGCACCACCTCCACCTCCAGATGCCAAAGATGTGCCTTGGTGGGGTGCTCTAATTTTAGCGATCTTAACTTCACTAGTATCTGTGATTGCTACGATTTATTATTTGAGAGGTTCAGCCCTTGCTGTTCCAGGAGCCCCTCCAGGGTTGGGTTTGATTTTTACAGATGCAATCACGTTTCTCCCTCATATCTTGATTTTGTTTGGTGTCTTTGCAGATATCTTTACATTGCAAGGTGCCTATTCAATTCCAAGTTTGATTGGATTACTATCGATCCCCCTTCACTATGTTTTCCAGTTTCTTTGGTCGGGCGTAGCTGCATTCATAGGCGATATTATGAAGTTGATTGCAACAGTCCCTGCAGGGGAATCAGGTAAGAGTATTAAATTTCCAAATCTTTTTAAGAAGAAGGAACCAGGAGTCCCAGCAACTCCATTGTTTTCAGGAACTAATACCGGGGCAAGTGTAGGTAGCAGTGGAATACAACCTCTTCTTCTCAAAGATGCTCAAACACCAAGACCACTCCTTCTCGAAGATGGTCAAGCAGGAGGAGCCATGAGCGCATGGAATGGTTGTGAAGTGTATGGATTCCAAAGCTTACAAAGTCCTTATGCACCTCAAGGATTAGTTGTAACTGCAACAATCTTTTGGTATTACCTACTAGATTTGTCAATGAACCGAAATCCTCTTGATACCATAGCAACGGCTCTTGCATTCCCTCTATTCTTTGGACTTCAAGTATGGCAACTCAGTTCATGTGAAAAGTTCAGTGAAAGTGTTGCTGCTAAATCTGCAATTGCTCTCGTAGAAGGGTTAATTATTGGAGGCAGTGGGTTCGGGATCATACAGAGTTCTATACCTGATCGTCTACCTTCATCTGTGCTTCCTACGGTTCCACGACTTTCTTCAATGACAAAAAATCCAGATGGTTCATACACGGATAGTGATGGAAATGAATACGTTATTGGACCTGATGGACGGCCCATTTCTAAGAAGTTCCTTGCACAAGCAACTAATCCAATCCTGAACTCTTCAGGAGGTGGAGTAGGTGGTCTTGGTACTGGTGTTCTAAATGGTGCTTCTCCGACTTCATGTCCCAAGTAAGGTCCTAAATAGCCTTAGCCTTTCGAAGAATTGAATAATAGACAATCATATTAGTTCCTGAATGACGACCAACTTCAACACCATCCCTAAAAACAACAATCGTAGGCACAACTTGAACATTCATCTTGCGCCCTAGACCATGAGGATCAATATGTGTGTTCACGGATGTCCATTTAACTCCCTCAAACTCTTCCTTCAAATCTTCAATCGCAGGCTTAATCGCAATACAAGGACTGCACGTTGGAGACCAAAAATGAAAAGCTTCAATACTCATTCTACCTTATCTACAGATTCTATTTGTAAATGACCATGTTGTGCGCGAATTACAGGAGTCTTTGCAATAATCTGTCTTGTAAGTTGAACGTCACGAGCCTTACACATTTCAATAAAAGCCTTATACAAGTGCTTATCAATCAAGTCCTTGTCTAATGTATCCAATGAAGAACGAACCCAATCAACAATATCTTTTTGTTGAATCGGTCCTCCCATGATTCGCAAAGGACATCCAGGAAAGAGTTCATCTACAACTACAGGAACTTCAGGTGTAGGAACAACACCATTTACTACATCCTGAGCCATCTTATCGACTACCGCATTTTGCTTAGACAAGTCATCCAATCCACCTGTATGAGCTTTAACATGAACGAACCGATGTGACTTGAATTTGGAAAGACGAGATGTAATATCTTTAATTAAATCTTGATGTAACACGTCTTTTCCAGCGGCTGTTTTCCAGCCACGATTCATCCATCCAGGAAGCCAAGAAGTTAAGCAGTTAATCGAATACTCTGAGTCTGAATAAATCACTAGATCACAGTCAATTTCACCACGATCTTCTAGTGTTTTAACAGCTAGTTGGATTGCAGAAAGTTCAGCACGATTATTGGTTTGGTCTTGATCATCAGGGACACGTAACGCAGAGGACCAAGAAGGATGATCTGGAAACCAAGCAGCAAATCCTGCCTTAGCACCTTTACGGCCATTACTTGTGCAAGAACCATCTGTGAATACACGCATACTCTTTACTGTTTACCAGCTTGTAATTCCATTTCAAACGCCCGAGGATCAATCCATAACATTGGATTTAAAATTCCATCAATTTTAGGAAGGTGTGAATATCCGGGTAGGTTTGTGGTAATACAACGTGAGACAATAGCAGATTGCAAGACTGGAACTTCAATATGAAACCAAACTCTGCAACGGAATGACCTCTTTTCTAACGATCTACGTAGCATCTGCTGACAAGCTAAACTTAAAAAGTGAGCATGCCAAATGATTAAAATACGAACACGAGTGGATCTCTGCGCAGGTGCAAAGGATATCCATTGCGCGAACCATTTAGCAAAGTCATCCATTGAGTTGGACACTGCAGCATCTACTTCTTCAAACTCACACTGGTCTGAATACTTAGCTTTGTACTCATCCCAAAGTCTTTTGGTTTCGCGATCATTCAAACATTCATAGAGAATTCGATGGGGTGGTGGAAAATCAACTTCACTCATGTTTATCACTAGAACCCACAATGCGTTTAACAGGGATTTCTGCAGAGACAATGTAAATGCTGTTCTCAGTCATTACAACAAACACTTTCTCTTCCTTGATACGTGAAATGCTCTCAATAGGAGAAGTATATTCAGTATCGGACTTAACTAAAAATTTGGTTGTATCCTGAACACCGATGCAACACTTCTTCTCCAAACTATCATTGTAGTAGTCTAGGTAGATTGGCTTATCGTGTTCAATAGAAAGCTTCGCGGCAGCAGCCATGACTGTAGCAGAGGGGACGACACTCATTTTCTTTGACGCAAGGTCTTCCTACGACTCTTTCTACCGCGACGAGCTCCACCATCTTGACAATCTACTTCATTTAATGTACCAGAAATATACAGTTTTCTTTCATCTACTCCATTTACTGTGAACCAACTACGCACCCAATTAAATCCAGCTGGTTGTCTTTCAAGTCCGACCTCTCGATTTTGATTGGCTGAATACATACCTAAATAACCATAATTTTCAGGATCGTCAAAAGTTTTACCTTCATAACATCTACCTTCTCGAGGTATTACAGGACGTTGATTTCTTCCTCCTTTACGAGTCTTTCTACCGCGACTAGCACCTCGTGGAACTCTCTCATCTAGTGCTTCAGCTAACATGTCTATTATAATTTCTAAATATGATTTGACTTCAGAAGCATCACCTACATTATCTTTATGCTTGATCACAGCATCCAATAAACCACTTGGTTTCTTATCTCCTCTATCTGCAAAAATTTCAGGATCAAGTGTCCTAACATCCGAAATATCTGATATAACATTTTCAAGTTCTCCGAGACCTTCAGCACGAACAAGGTGTCTTGTGATTTCTCCAAGTCTTGCAGGTGTTAGCTGTTGGCGCGGTGCTATCTGTTGGCGCGGTGAAGCTATATCATAACCGCCTTTGCGAGTTTTAGGCATTGTTATAACTTGAGGGAATCTTCTAGCTTGAAGCGGCTTTTCATATTCAAGCAAGGTGTTTCAGCTTTTGGCACCGCAATAACCTGTTTCACTGGATCCTTGACTTCAGGCACTTTAGATGCAACTGCAAAGACGAATCGAACTAACGCATCAACATGTTCTTCTGCTGCAGGTGTCTTGGGTTGTCGTATAGACTCTTTCAAATCATCCACAATAGTCTTTACAAACGCAGACATGACTTCATGTGGAATGAGTTCTCTAGCAAAGAGTTCAGCAACGTAGACTGCAAAGGTTCGTTTCTTCTCCTTTTGTTTATACCATTTGAGAATGGCTTGTTCATATTCAGGATCGGTATGCACTGGAACAACCGTTACGTTTGTGTTGTCATAAAGAGTATCAAACATAGTTACTTGAGTTAGCAAATCCTGAAGAGCATCAGGATAGGCTCCAGAGATGTCCTTGTATGCGTCTGCCATGAGAGGAGCGTAGAATGTTTGAGTAACACCTCGGTCAAACAGCAGAGTTGTAACACGGAGTCGAAACATTGAATCACGTTTGTCCAGCTTTTCCATGATACCAACCATCATCTTGTCGTAGGTTTGTTTGGTCAATTTGTTCAGGAATGCATTGACTTCATCATAGTCTGGGTCATCCTTCTCACGTACCTTGCGATGTAATGAGATAAGAGCTTGTTCTCTCCAGTTAGCAGAGACTTCTTCTACATGTGCCCTGCGAACAATCGGGCGACGGAAGGAAGGTTTGAAGGAAATTTTAAGTTTGGAAATGATGATACGAATTGCTTCATCCAAAGGGGGTCGGGGAGATGTTCTTAGAGAGTAGAGAGTTGAGATGTCCATTTTCACTACTTACCTTTTCTGTTTAGATAATCGTATCCATTTTGTATCAATGGGGACATGTATAAGTTGTTTTGAAAAACCGATGGCAAGAATTGGATCGACAATAATTCGTAATACCAGATTTAAGAAGATCAAAACATATCATGATGCACTGAGGGAAGCAGGATATGTAGTTCCGGATAATGCATCGATTATTTTGGTCTGTGATGGAGTCCATATCATGAATGTTCCAGTCTATAAACCATTTCAGTTTGTAGATTCAATCAAATATGGAACTATGACAATTCCTATTAAGCGATTATACGGCAAACAAAATGGATTGAAACCTAAACAATAGAATAGAGGGTGGTTATAATGTCTGACTCAACCCCTATGCCGAACAAATGGGTCCTCTGGTATCACGACCCCAATGATAATAATTACTCTGAGTCATCTTACACTAATATCGCCTCTCTCTCAACCCCTGCAGAATTCTGGTCTGTAATCGATGCTATTTCAAAAGATGCTTGGGAATCAGGCATGTTCTTCTTTATGCGAGACGGGTATAGACCTCTGTGGGAGGCGCCCGAACATATCCGAGGTGGTGCGTGGTCCAAAAAAGTGGACGCACGTGAAACCTGTGAAGTATTCATTGACGCAATGGCTCACTGCTTCGTCAATGGCTTTCTAACCAATTACAAAGAAGCGATCGTAGGTGTTTCAGTATCACCCAAAGGTCAGTTTCATATTATTAAAGTTTGGAATACAACAACCAATATTACCGATCGTAAGTTATTTGCGCCTTCAATGAAGATGAAGGCAACCGATGATATAGTTTACAAGGCTCACAACACTAGGCCAAAGTAAACAAATACTTAATCTGATTCAAGTCTGCCAAGATTTCATCACGAATATTCAGCAAGTCTGAATCTGTCTTTTTTAGCATTCGTGGAAGTGAAGATGCAAGCCATTCATCATTCTTGGTAATGAAAGATCGAATACCTGTAACGGTCAAATTCTTAACAGGAAGTGTCTTTTTGATATACGGACGTCCGTAGCGGCCCATATAGGCTTCTATGAACTTATCGATATTGGTATCTAATGCTGTAACCAAATCATCAGTGGCTTTGTGTTCTGCAAATGAACGTGTTTGCCAATGATATAACTTGATTTGAGCTCTCATATGGAAAAAGACAGTTACAATCTCACCTCCTTTCTTTGATCTAAAAGTCTTTCCACGACCACCTATTTTGCCAATATTACGACGTGTTCGATTCATTGCAATTCCTGCTGGATTTCGTGTATTAGGAACTTGTTGTCTTCGTGTTGCTAAATAGTATGCTTGATCTCTAGGTGCTAATGGCCTGCCTGTTACTTGTTTACTTCTTCTGTTCATGTAGAAAAGCTCTCTCTGAGGATCCACTGCTTTAATTGGACGAAGGGGTGGTTTGGGTGGTGCTGCTGGTTCTCCAAAGGGTGAAGTTGGTGATGCAGGAAGAGAACTTACTTGAACAGGACGATAAAATCCGTCATATTGCATACCCATAAGCTCTTGACGTTCAATTGAGTCATCTTCAGATGCATCCCAACGTCTTTGCCATTCTGCTTGTTCTTCAGGTGTCCAAGTATCCATTATAGTATTCTAACAAACTAGTTTGAAGAAGCAGGCAATGGCATCAAACATAACTTAATATCACCCAAGTTTGCAATCACATATCGAATCATAATGAACCAGTCATTCTTCATATGGACTTCTAGGTTATTGGAGAGGTTTGAGCATTTAGTAAAGAGGACTAAGTGAGGTAGCGAAAAGGATCCACTTACGATCTCAGTGGATTCATTCTTGCTGACAGACATTTCAGAAGCTGCATCGCCCATAGTGACGGTTTGAGAAGCAAAAGGACCCTTGCATGAAAAGGTCAGAGTATTGCCGACGTTTTTGATATCTACAGTTTTTGCAGACAACAACGTCATATCACGACAGATCTTTTGAAAGTCTAAAGATGGCATTGTAACGCGAGCTGAAAACACAGTTTCAGGCATCGTAATATCCGATTCATCGCAATCCAGCAAGTTCAAGCGATATTTGATACGACGTCCCTTTTCACCATTCTCAATTGTGATCGTCAAATGATTGGATTCTGCACGAGAGACTGAAAAAGTGATAGTATCATCGTTTGTCACAGTCTTTACAATACGATAGAAGTGATCCGTATTCAAACCCACGCTCAATTTGGACGCAGTGTTATTATACTCATATTGCTCAAACTTGTTAGCGTGTAATCGCATATGTGTTAAGACTGTTCTGGAGTTATCCATTGCAATCATTCGAATACCATCCTTATCAAAAACAAGGTTCATCTCCACCAACATTGACTTGAGACCCTCAGCAAGAGTGCGTATGGGCGACGTCTGAACTGTCTTTGCAATCACTAGGTCGTCACTCATTTATGTATCCATGAGGCTCGGCGTCTAAGTTCTTCTACGCATTACTCAGAATATGCAAAAATACCTAGTGAAAAGAGACTTAATCCAATTGCTAACCATTTTAGACCTTTGATTTTCTCCTTAAAGAAGAATACACCTGCCAAAGTTACCAATATATTTGAAGCTAAGTTCCAGATTAGATTGGTTGTAAGCATGTTGGAATGAGCCATCGCTTTCAAGAAGACATACGGTTCAAACGCATACAACAATGTAGCAATTGGAAATCCTATGTTATAAGCTAACTTTCCTTGATCTACAAACTTCAGAGTTCCCATCATAGTGATATCAATTAACGCCATCACAAGTCCAAAGAGAATGGGTAATAAATCAAAGCTTCCTACTTTCCAATTGACTGATTGTATCAAGACATCCACGAAGTCCTTCATTACTTCTTCACAAGAAACGGAACCACAATCAACACACCTACAAGAATTAAGATGATGATATCAATCGTTCTAACAATCTTCTTTTCTCTTTCAGGAAGTTCTTCAAACTCTTTCATATAGGATGGAGGTTTTGCCCAGCCCCACATCCATCCAAGAGCTGTAGGTTTCAACCTATCTTTACAATCATAAATCATATCATACCATGCGAGCAAAACATACGCAACGCATGCTAACAAAAATGCCATGACAAACTGATGTTGCCATGCCTTGAAATGAGGCATCCAATAGACAATCAATACAAACGCAGAAAACACGAGGCATTTTGGATTCAATGCAAGGTGTGTTCCGAATAATCCTCCAGCCATTACTTAGTATATGTAATATAAATCAATGAATACATGCCTAATAGTGCTTGAAACGCAATCATACGATATGAGAATAATAAATCTGAAAGACGGGCAAGTACAACTACAGAGGTAATCATCAATCCATCTGCAACCAAGATCTTCCATCCACCTTCACCTGCATAGGATTTGAATACGTCAATCATTTCATTCTGGCCTGCAGGAAGTCCTTGAATGACTACAACGTAAAAGAAGATGTCGTGAATCATCTGAACAAGCACTGCAGCCATAACAAGTTGAAGTCCAACCGCCCCTGGAAACAAAAATGTAGCAAGAAGAACGCCTAAAAATAAACTCAATACATCTGCGGATACAGCTGCGAGTCCAAACTTATCATACCATAGACTTAGTGCCCCTGTGGGTGGAAGAAACCAAATAGGCGTTGGAACGATCTTGATGAGAGCCATCACCGCAAAATCCACCCACAACGCTGCACTTAACATAGAGATTAGACGCATTACTTGTTACGGCGAGTTTTTCCGTGTGACATTTTAGCTGACTTCTTACGCGAGACGATACGACCCCATTTGTTCATCTTGAGGTCTGCCTTGGTTAATCCACCTGTAGTGTGGTGAGCCGTTCCATGCATGACTTGAGCACGAGATCCAATTTGTTTGAGGTGCATTTGTATATATAAAGTCAAAATAATGTATTACATAGATGGAACATAGTAACTAAAATGATAAAAACAGCAGTAGTTACTGGAATTACGGGTCAAGATGGATCGTATCTTGCAGAGCTTCTTCTTGAAAAGAACTATAAGGTAGTAGGAATTATACGCAGATCTTCTAACATAAATACAGGACGTATCTCTAGCATTTTACATCATCCAAACTTAACACTTGTTCAAGCAGATATGGGCGATTCAACATCGATTATGAATGTATTTTTACCATTAAAAGATTCCGAAAGAATTGAAGTGTATAATCTTGCAGCACAATCACATGTCCATTCATCCTTTTCTCAACCTGAATACACTGCAGATACAAATGGAACAGGTGTTCTAAGAGTCCTAGAAACAATCCGTCAACTTGGATTGGTAGACAAAACACGTTTCTACCAAGCTTCTACTTCTGAGATGTTTGGCAAAGTTGTTGAGACTCCTCAATCTGAGACTACACCTTTCTATCCTCGTAGTCCATATGGTGTAGCAAAGTTATACGGATACTGGATCACAAAGAACTATCGTGAAAGTTATGGAATGTTTGCTTGTAATGGTATCTTATTCAATCACGAATCTGAACGTCGAGGCGAAGAGTTTGTAACACGTAAGATTACCAAAGGTATTGCAAAAATTAAAAAGGATCCTTCATTCTGTCTTCATCTTGGAAACATGGATGCAAAAAGAGATTGGGGTCATGCACGAGATTTTGTATATGGAATGTGGTTGATGCTTCAACAAGACGTTCCAGATGACTATGTATTAGCAACAGGAGAGACTCATACAGTTCGTGAGTTTGTGGAACTTGCATTTAAGTCTGCTGGAATGACACTCACTTGGAATGGTTCTGGTGAAACTGAAACTGCAACAGATCAAAACGGACGTGTAGTTATTCGCATTGATCCATTATTTTACAGACCTGCAGAGGTTGAGCTTTTGATTGGAAATAACACAAAGGCAAAGAAGATATTAGGTTGGGAACCAAAAATATCATTTGAAGAGATGATTAATGTGATGGTGAAGTCGGATTGTAACGATTAAATGTCCATTCTGGAATATGTTCACCTGTTTCACGATGATAACATTTTTTAACAGTTGCTTCAAGTGGAAGATGAGCTGCAAGACAGCGAAATGAACTATTTACAATATGAAGTTCAGATGCATGAATGATTGTAGCTGGATAATGAGGAAAAGGTTTATTTACAAAATGACTAGCAAGTTCATGCCACTGATGTCCTTGAGAGTATAGATTGATATTTGGATCAATCGTAAATGTTTCGTTAATATCCCACGTAACCAATGGAGTAAAATGACTAGAAGACTTCTGTTGTACAAAGATGTATCGCATACCTTTGATAAGGTTATAAAGTAGTTCGGAGTTCTTGTTTTCAGCAATATGGAAATGACTATGTTCAATAGTAAGATCAAATTTTAGATCTCTGTAAAAACACTTTGGGATTTCATAATCAATAGACATATCATTACGTGGAAATGTGAACCATCCTGCACGATAAACTGCTTCATAATCATTTGGATCATACTTAAATGCTTCATATTGACCTTGAATCTTATTTTCAGAAAAATACTTATGACAATCCCGATACATTTTAAGATCGCCTATAACTAGTACTATTCTTGGATTATCTGAATAAAAATCAGATAATGTTGAATATGTACTTCGAAAACAAAGTACATTAACCTCTCTATAGAACTGAGAAAGATATTGAACTGCACCAATCATGTCAATATGATCTCCTAATCCAAAATTACACATAAAAAGTGCTCTTCCCTTTTTATTTGTATTTGAAACAGCAAGTTTAATCTTTGCGGTTATATTCATTTGTAAAGACAGAAGTTAAATAATCAATCTCTTCTTCTGTAAGATCCGGATGATTAGGCATATAAAAACCACATGTATGAATCTTATCTGCTACAGGCAAAGGTATTTCACTAACATAGTCTTTAAAGAATGGTTGACGATTCATATTTCCTGCAACAATGGGTCGTGTCTCAATTCCGAGTTCTTTACACTTCTTAACATATGTATCTCGAACTTCTGAACTTGAACATATAATGGGAATAGCAAAAGCAGGAACATGTTGATTAGGAAGCATTAAGTCTTTAGAATCTATTGAATCAAAAACTCTACCATAGGATCTACGACGATTTTCATTTGCAACATCTACATATTTCAACTGGATTGATCCAATTAATCCCTGAAGTTCCATTGGACGAACATTGTATCCAAGTGTATAGAACGTATAAGGCCCATAAAAATCATTGATATCCCACTTTGATCTAAGTTCAGTTCGCTGTTGTTGAGTCACATTTCTATCCCATCCATGTGCTCGTACCATACGAATCATCTGATTTAATTCGACATCATCTGTAGCAACAAGTCCTCCTTCAATTGTAGACATATGATGGCCTACGAATGTAGAAAATGTAGCGGCAATACCAAAATTACCTAACCTTCTTCCTCCATCGCAAACAGTTCCAAGTGATTCACATGTATCTTCAAGTAGAAGGATATCTTTTGACTTGCAGTAGTTGGAAATTTCATCAATATCTCCATGAAACCCTAACAAATGTGTAATAAACAGACATCGAATATCATGTTTGCGAACTTCTTCACTTGAAACATTCAAAGTCTTTGGATCTACATCAATCAATACAGGAACAAGACCTAGTTGAATAACTGGCATTACATTTGTTGCCCAAGTTACAGCAGAAACACCAACTCGGTCACCCTTTGCAAGACGTCCTAAATTCAGGAGAGCTTGTAGAAGGACAAGATTAGCAGAACTTCCACTATTTACCATTACTGAATATGAACGACCTTGCCAAGTAGAAAATGCTTTTTCAAACTTTAAAACTTCATCACCCATGCTCATCTTGTCAGCAGTTTGAATGAATGAGCAAAGTGCGTCTTTTGTTTCTTGTTCACCTAAAAAGGTAGATTTCATTAAAGGGATATACATTATATTAGATTAGATAGATCGTTTTTGTAAGTAACGAACGAAGGGTTGGTCTTAGAGGCTATACTACCATCACTATCATCCTGTTGAAGAGCAATACGTTTCTTATGAAGAGCATCTGCAATTGCAAGTGGCGCAGATAATGTACCTATAAAAAGCTTACATCCTTGAATAGCAGATACAAGTTCTGTAAAGCTAGATGGATTTACTAAAGGAAGTTCGATACCTGTTTTTGAAACAAAATGATCATAATTTGATTTTTCAGATGCTAAAAAGCGAACATCACTTCCTAATGAACTCACTAACATAGTACAATCAAAAGGTTCGCACCACCAACGATTAGGAGATGTTGAAATAAAGACAGTGTTTGTATAGTCTGGATTTCCTTGTGTTATAAACCATGGTGTTTTAGACCACTCAATATCATAGTTTCTCTTAAAAATTGTGTGCCATGAATCATTTTGGTAATCTATATTTGACCTCCATATGGATAAATTGATGTCACATGTAGTTCCATCATGGATTCTTACATCGTGTATATAGGATTGAGTTAATAAAAAGGGTCGTATATCTGCATGAGTTCTTTCAAGACCCCAACGAAAGGGTTCTATAGCATTTGTCATATAAATAATACCCTTACGACCTGTTAGTTGATACTTTTCATTGACTACTGAAAGTTGATGAATAAAATCTCCTAGCAAACCACTTGCAAGATATGTGATTGGAGAAAACTCATAGGCTGAACGATCAGGTAAATCAAATGTATCTGCAGAAATGATAAGAGTTGAATCAACTGGTTCATAAATAAAGTTTGGAGTTGTAAAAATATTCTTCAATCGTTCAATATGATCTGAACTAAACGAAATAGAATCATAACGCACACTCAAATAATTAATCACAGGAATACATCGATCTACATCATCAACATTTACAATCACATGATGAGAACCATAGCTTTTTTGTTCTTTCAGAGCAGAATTAGATATCGTGTTTATTAGACGTTTAATGCGAAATCGTTGATCATTGTAATCATAGACTTTTGCTGCCAATTTTGCAAACTCAATTGTATTTCGAGATTCCATTTCAGTTGCATTCACTTTATCCATAGATTCCCATACTTGAAGATTTGTGTAGAGAAGAAGCTTATATTGAAATTCATACAATTGTTTGAATGGAATGAATTCATGTAATGCATCTATCTCTTTTTGAATTTCTTTGAGCTTATTAGGACATGTAATCCTAGAGTATTTTATTTCAAGAATCGTAAGACGATCTAGTCCATCTGCTAACGAAACTTCAAGATGCATTGTTATTGTTTATTCTAAATTTATCAATGGTTTAACGTAGTTAATCATACGAAGGAGGTGGACAGTAAAATGCATACTTCTCAGGATTAATCTTCTTAAAGATTTCATGAAATGTGATATGATTCGATCGTATATGTTCTAAACGGTCCATATCCACTAACTTTGGATTTACCCACCAATCTTCAAATGCTCCAAACTTTTCGTAAGGAGAATCAGGCATCACAACATCTGCACATAGCAGAACATACCCAAGTTCAGTAAGCTTTTTGCGAAGATAATCCCTAAGTTCAGTTCCAACTCGATATTGGTCATGTTCAATGGTCATACAACCAAACTTGATTTTATCAAATGGAAACCTATCAAATGCAGTGCGTGTTGCACCATCTACATCAAATGAAATATAATCAATGGTTCCGTTCAAAAAAGGATAGTCTTCTAGTGTTTTAGTCCAATCAATTGTTGTTACATCTGCATGTAAAAAGGGGGTATTTCTCTTTTGTTTGAACTCTTCTCCAAAATCTTGATAATCAATTGAAAGACCTGACCAATCTTCAAGTTCTAGGACTCGTGTATTATTATGATAGGTTGGACGAAATGATCCTAGATCTAAAAAAGTTCCTTTACGTCCAATTACATAACGTGCAAAAACATCTTGACCAGCTTGACTTAAGCAGAGAACTGGCATTGATTAGTTTAAAGGGTGAGTATCTAAATAGTAAAATGAAATTTGTCATTTTTGCACCGTATTGGGATCAAACCTGTGGTGGTGTTAATGTGCTTATTACACTTGCAAAAAAGCTCTATGAAAAAGGTCACGATGCAAAACTATGGTCTAATATTGATTACTCAGGAGTCAATACGATTTTTTCTAGATATACAGATCAGATTGGGTTTGATGAAGACACAATTGTTATCTATCCAGAAATGATCGTAGTGAATTATCTACATGCAAAAAGAGTAGTTCGATGGGTTCTCTATGGTTCCCATCTATACGATACATATGAACCAAATGAAAGTATATATTACTTTGATCCTTTTTGTCAAAATAATTTTCCAAAGAAAGTATTACAGTGTTTTAACATACCTCCGAATCTTTGTTTTCCTACAGAACCTAGAACTGAAGAGTCATGTTTCATAGTGAAAAAGGGAGAAAAGAGTTCTTTTATTCGTAATCAGCTTGCTTTAAATCCACCTAGTGGAGTTGATCTTTCTTCACTAAGACAACATTCAGAAATCATTGAAGTATTGAAGAAAACTAAGTATTTTCATTGTTATGATCCTGCATCATTTGTTATTGTTATGGCCCTTTTATGCGGATGTATTGTAATTAAACATCCATATATTAAAGGACAAACACGAGAACAATGGGAACATTCAGTTGGATTTGGATATATTGGTAAAGTTAAAGGACTTGCGTATGGAGATGAAGATCTATCGTATGCAGAATCTACCATTCATGAAGCACCTGAATACTTCAAAAAGTTTTTTGAGTTTGCAGATAAAACGTTAGACTCTTTTATTGAGGACATGGAAACAGGAAACGTTACGAATGAACCTTGTTATCGATTCAATGAATCTCCCTATTCATATCAACACTGTTTTCGATAATGGTTTAGATATGAATCAAATATAACTAAAAATGAAGTTTGTTATTGCAACACACATAGGATTTTGGGAACGAGACGGTGGTCTGAATTGCCTTATCCAATTAGCTAAAATGCTTAATGAAAGAGGACAAGATGTTAAATTACGAGTACCTCCAGGTCAAGAAGAAGGGTATAAACGTAACAAAATCTATCCGCATTATTTTGAAGGAGATGCTGTTGATGAAGATTGTATTGTAATCTACATTGATTGCACACTTGGTAATCCACTAAAAGCTAAAAAAGTAGTTCGATACTTAACGTATGGTTCTCATTGGTATCCGGATTATGAGCCAAATGAAACTATCTATTATCATGCTCCATTCTGCAAGAATAACCCTGCTAAACAAAGACTTATGCCAATTCATTGGCCAGAAGGTATTGTAAATAAAGGTCTTGAACGAACAAATCAAGCATGCTTTATGACAAAAAAGGGAGATCGTTATAGAGATGTTCAAGAGTTATTTGCAAACAGTCAACATCCCTATGGTTCAGATTTACAATATAAAAGTCATGATGAATTGATTCATACTTTCAATACAACTAAATACTTCTATTGTTTTGATCCTTGTTCTTTCTTAGTGATTATGGCATTGATGTGTGGTTGTGTTGTAATTCAACACCCATTTTTAGGACTAACTGCAGATGAATGGAAGTATACGGTTGGACTAGAAAGTCTTGATGGTATTGCATATGGACGTGAAAACCTAGCACATGCTGAATCTACAATGCCGGATGCTGTAAATGGATGTCTAAAATTCAAACAGAAATCTGAATCCACAGTCGATAAGTTTATTCAAGATATGGAAACTGGAAACTATACAACTGAACCTTGTTATCGATTCAACGATTCACCCTATTCTCTTCAGCACATTAGTAAAGCATAGTTAATACACTCTTCAAGAAACTCAACATCTTTACATGGAACTGACTCAGAAGTCCAAATCTCTTTTTGACGTTCCTGTTCATCTCGATTCCATTGATGATGATAACTATACCCTCTCACTCGATCATGAATAGGAATTCGATCTGAAATTTGTAGTTTCCTAGCAATTGCAAGTTCATTCCAAGGATAAAAGCCAAACCATACAACATAAGCAGGAATTTGAGCTGTAATTGGATGAACAGGATAATGTCTTCCTAATCCATAGTTTCCATCAGGATATGAAAAGAGAGAACGATACATACGTCGTGTAGTATTCACACGCTCAACTCGACTTACCATTTCCTGAAGAGTTGCGGGATATGTATTGACATCCGATGAAATAGCTCCAAGTCCTTGAATTGAATAGTTTGAATTTGGAGCATCTGCAATTAGTTCTCGAATTGGGTGTGCACTCATCAAGAACTCAGTTGTATTCAACACCATTTTGTAGCCTTCAAACTCTCTTTCAATACTCATAAACTCTTGATCAATTTCATCTGCACCAAATGTTGAGTTAATAGTTGTTCGAATTTCCCATGTTGGGCACATCTCACGTATAATCTCAAGAGAACGATCGGTTGAGTGCCAGTCTACAATGACACCATGATCAAATATCTTTCGATGATGTTCTAACCAAAAAGGTAATAGATATTCTTCATTATAGATTCCTGAAATAACAGTTAGCTTCATACTTGTCTTCTTACTTCAACTCTCAAAATCAGTTTGGAGTTCCAACTTGATTTCTTGATTTTCTTGTTGATTTTTGTTGTTTAGTTGCTGTATGCTAGACCGCCCATGCCTGACATCACTCGCAACACGTTGTAGTTGACTGCATAAACTCGGACCTGAGCAGTGCGGCCAGATCGGACCGTGTTGACTGAGACCGTGAGCTGGAGGGTCGCCTTGTCGATACGGGAGAAGTTGCAGGTGCCTGAAGGCTGGTGTTCCTCTGGCTTGAGCGCGAAGGAATACACGTTGATACCCTGAGCTGGGGTTCGGCTGTGGTGCTGGAATGGTTGCACGCGGGAGAAGTATCGTCCCTCACGCTCAGTGAATCGGTCTTGGCCGTTGAGCTGGAGCTTGGCAACTTCAACTGGGTTCTTACCCTCGCACTTGACTCCGGATTGGAGGATCACCTTGGCGAGGAGGTAGTTGGTTGTGTCCTCGAAGACAATCGCTTGGGTCTGGCTTCCGTTGGCGTTGAGTGTGTCCAACCAAGAAGCACCGCTGAGTGATGGACCAATACCTGGGAAACCAAGACCAGATGTGAAATAAGGACCTGATGCACCATCACCTGCAGTTGTAGGGACAATAGTTCCACTGCCACTTGCCAATGAGCCACGTGCGAGCACATCCATCACGATACCCTCAGTGCTGAAGTCATCAGTGTAGTTGAATGGCTGGCATCCATTGACCTCAACAATGTATTCAACGTTAGGGGTGCAATCAACGAAGGAGTCTCGTTGAACAACCCAGACGAGCTCCTTAACTGGGTGGTTAAAGTTGAGCTGGATCTTGTTGGAGGAGGATGTGATGGACTCAGCACCAGTGAACTGGAGCTGCTCAATCAAGTACTCGTGGGTCTGTTGGGCAAATCGGCGTCTCTCCTCAGTATCGAGGTAGATATAGTCGATGTAGAGGGAAGCAGCGGTCAAGGACTGGATGCTGGTGGGTGCAGTCTGGCCTGTAGTCAACTCATAGTAGGTGCAGTTGATCCATTGCTCGAACTCGATGTTGATACGGACCTCGTGGTACTGGAGAGCAATCAAAGGGATTGCAAGACCAGGGTTGCGGCAGAACCAGAACTGGAGAGGAATGTAGAGAGTTCGTGCTGGTGTGCCTGCACGAGGAGCGCATGAGTTAGTGAGCTCAGAGCCAGCGCAGGATGCATCCAAGGCATAACCCTTTCGGTCCTTCATCAAGACTAGATCGTGGGTGTTACCAAGCATGTCATTGAGTGCATCAATGGTACCCTGATCTTGGGAGAGCTGGGTCCAGATCTGCATCCAGTCACCATACTGTCTGTCAATTCGCTGACCTCCGATTTCGAGCTCAACAGTCTTGATCAATCGGTGACCAATGAAGCTGAGCCATCGGAATCGCTGGAGCTGTGTGACTGTTGAGAAGTCAACTGCAGGGAGAACGACTTGAACATATGTTCGGTACATCAAGTCAGCGTTACGGTTGATGACTGCAGTAACACGCTTGTTGAAGTCGGCCTGTCCGTTGAAGGTGACTTCAATGGACTCCATGGCGAAGTTTGTATGACGCTTGTAAAGCACCTTCCAGAAGGTAATCTGGGGATTACCGGAAATGTAGATATCCTGCGCACCGTAGCTGACAAGTTGAAGAAGACCACCACCCATATTGTTTGCTTAAGCACGAGAAAAATTATTTACAGGGTAGGGCGACGCACCAAACTGCGACATATAGATGTCAATAGTGTGGGCTGTTGTTTATGATCTATTACGACGAGTTCTTCGACCTCCGTATAACTTAGATCCAGTTTTACGTAGAGATCTACGAACTTGTTGCATATCATATGCACCTTCATTGGATCCAGTGTTGTAGTTAACAGCAACTTCATCTCCACCTCGACGAAGACGACGCATTCTACGTTGTCTGCGACGAGTAGCTTGTTTCATTATTTAGTGGGTAGAATTTAAGCCTTGCTAAGGAGGTGAGCTCTCTTGGCACGGGCACGAAGAGTTGACTTCTTTCCAGAAGACTTGAGTCCGTGGGACTTTAGAACGCGCTTCAAGGCCTTGGCTGAAGGACCCTTGCGTGTGCGTCTGCGTCCAGCAGATTGACCTTCTCCCATAGCAGGTGCATTGTAGTTTCCAGCGGGGGTTGTTCCTTGCATTTTGTTTTAAGCTGAGACAAACTTTCAGGATGAACGCAATAATTAAAAAATGGACCCCATCGGAATCGTCGCTATTGTTGGAATTTTAGTAGTTGGAGGATGCCTTGCATGGCTAGTTAGAAAGGATGCAAATCGATTTAAGTCTGGAATGTCCAAATCACCCTCTCGTGAAAAGTTGAATACAATGACTCAGACGGAGGATCCTATTCCAGTATCATCGTAAAATATTCATCATATAAACTAATGGCAGAAAACCTCAAAGGGGCTGTTCAAAATATAGGAAATGCTACAACAGGTGCTCTTGAAGTCTCTACACGTGCTGTAGATCAAAGTGTTAAACTTGTTGGAACTGCTGTAAATCAAGGAGGTGTAGTTGCAACTGCAGCAGTTGAAGGTGCGGGTGCAGTAGCTACATCTGCGATTCAAAATAGTGCTGAGGTTGCAACTGCTTCATTAACTGCAGCGAAAGATATTAGTAAAGTTGGTCTCAAAACTACAACCAATGTTATATCAAGTGCAGGAGAGATTACATCAACGGCTGCAAAAACAACAGCAAATGTTGCGAATGTAACATTAGGAACTGTAGATATTGTTGCAAAGGATGCAAACAAAACAGTTCAATTGACTAGTGCACTTGCAACTGGTCTTACAAATAATGTACTTGAGGGTATTACGAATATGAATCAGGTTCTTGGTGGTGTAGGTGAGAATCAGTTTATTGCTATTCGAAATAGCCAAGAGTCAACTAAAGCTGTTCTCAAAAGTGGAATTGGAACCAGTGCATCCACTAAACAAAAGCTAGACATTGAGTTCAATAAGTTTGTGAACAATATGAAATCATCTATTAAACAACTTGTTAAACTTCAATCATCAAGTATTAACTCGGTTCGTGTATTTATTGTTAAGTTCTATTGTACTGGAATGTTTGCTCGATTATTTCGTTCTCAGTGTCCTCCTAAAGCTCAGACTGATCTAGCAAAAAATGATTTGATTAAGTATTCTCGGCAGTTACAGGTTCTCTCAACTACACTTATTGGAAACTTTGACAAGTTAGCAGTTGATGCTCAATCTAAAATCAAACTGATTCCAATTACAGATACATCTTCTATCTTATCATCGTATAAGGCGATTTTTGAAGAATATTGTGGGAAAGTTGCAGCTGCAATGGAAACCTATACTTCTTCTACTAATGTAATTCTTGAGAAGCATACTGCTCTATTGAAAAAAGTAACAGATGATGAAGTTGTAGGTGCTCGTCGTAAACGAACTCGTAGAAGACGTTCTCGTAAGGCTACTCTAAGATCATTTTAGGTGTGATATGCATTGCTTCTAACTCTTGCATCCACAATTTCATCGCATAAGGAATGGTCTTCATCACGAAGTCTGTTTTGTTACCGCATGCGCCGCATGAGTAGATGCCTTCAACTGGATTCACAATCGCAAGAGTTCCACAAGTCTTACATAATCCCGTCTTGAACGGGTCGGAAACATCCATCAGACGCTCCTTGGTAAATACCGAGATGCCGTGTGATAACATACAATCTCTTTCCATCTCACCTACACGCAATCCTCCATCACGTGATCTACCTTCGCAAGGCTGTCGGGTCAGTGATACAATCGGCCCTCTTGCTCGTGAATGCTTCTTGTCAATCACCATGTGCTTGAGACGCTGGTAGAAGGTAGGACCCATAAAGATTTCTGCCTGCATCATCTCTCCAGTCTGACCATTGTAGAGAATCTCATTGCCGTAAGGATGCATTCCCATATCGACCATGTGTTTCTTCAAGTCTTCCACTTTCAAGTGAGAATACGGAGTTCCATCACCCAATGTTCCTTTACGAACACCAATCTTACCAAAGATGTTCTCCATCAACTGAGCAATCGTCATACGAGAAGGAACTGCATGAGGGTTCATGATGATATCTGGTCGTAATCCAGCTGCAGTGAAAGGCATATCCTCTTCTTCCATGAGCATTCCAATGGTTCCCTTCTGACCATGACGAGAAGAGACCTTATCACCAATTTGAGGAATACGTTCAGAAACCGTACGCACTTTGATGAATGGGTAGCCATCAGAATTTTTGTCCTGCCACACTCCATCAATACGACATTGCTCAGAGTTCTTATGAGTCGTAGATGCATCTCGGAACGCATATCCGGCAGCATCATTTCGTAAGTTCACAACTTTACCAATTAATACATCATTCTCATTGATGATTGAGTTAATGATCGGAAGTCCATTGTCTGAGATTGCTGCATAACTCGTGTTCTTATACTTACGAGTATTGTGCTTCATAGGTTTCATGAACTTTTCTTCACGTCCAGATGTGACATTACGATGTTCTTCATCCTTGTACATTCCATAGTAGAGACCACGGAAGAATCCACGTTCAACTGCAGACTTGTTCATGATGACTGAATCCTCCTGATTGTATCCGCCATAGCAAGCGATTGCAACAATTGCATTCATTCCAAAAGGCATTTCGTGCATCTTGAGAATGTTCATGGATCGAGTCTCTACAATTGGACGAGCAATTGAGCAGAGAATGTAAGCATTCTTATCAAGACGTTTTGCAAAGTTCCCTGCGTAGACACACATTGCCTGCTTACCCATAGCCGATTGATAGGTATTACGAGGAGACTGATTATGATCAGACAATGGAATTGTGGATGCCATATGTCCTACAATCAATGATGGATGAACTTCATGATGTGTATGTGAGCTTGTCATGTGTTCTCGACTCATTGCAATCCTTAAGGTCTCTGTCTCCGATGAATCAATGTAATCCATTGCAGTTGTGCACCATTCACTCCAACTAGATGTGTCTTTTGGAATCGTTGCATCTGCTCTGAAGACAGGTCTTACGCATCTTCCTCCATCTGTTTCAATTGAGATACTGTTCATCAATGTATACCACGCAACTGAGATATGAGGATGAAGACGACGTGTTTGCTTTGCAGTTCGAAGGTTTGTCACAAGTCCATAAGGATCTTTGGTGTATCCTACAATCACTCCATTGACTGTAACCGAAGTTCCATCATAGACTCGTGGAGTATCAATCCAAGTAATGTCTTTCCAGTCTTGAAGGTAGTGAAGAACGGTTGTAGAAGGAACGTGTTGAGTAATCGAGGTCAGTAAACTCATATTCTTCACAATACCCACTGAATGACCTTCTGGAGTTTCAACAGGACACATGAATCCCCATGAAGTGCCGTGAAGCTTACGAGGTGCCAATAACTTACCTGATTTCTCAACCGGTGTTTGAATACGTCTCAAATGGCTGAGCGTAGCAGCATAGGACATTCTTGCCAACACTTGAGAGACACCTACTTTAGTCGCATTGGACATTGTTGAAGATGCACCAAGACCTTGAACTGTGAAGTTTCCTGTAGCAAGAGCTTGTTTCAACTTACCTTCAATCGCTGAGAGTTTCAGGATTTTGTAGAGGTTGTTGACGTTGAGAATTTCCATTGGTCTAGGTCCTCCTTCTCCACGTTTCCAAGAGTCATTGTTGACTTCTTGAACAAACTCATTGCGAGTATCATTGCAGACCTTTTGGAACAACTGTCTGAACAAGTGTGTCAACAAGGCACCTGTAGTCACTACTCGTTTGTTCGGGTAAGCATCACGGTCATCGAGTGGAATTTGTTTGCAGTATGTCAGCAGAAGACGACGAATCATAGCGCCCATCAACATCACTTTACGTGAGTTGTGAATCGGTGTAGTTGTCAATTCACCTGCAAATCGAACATGAGGTAGAAACTCAGAGTTCAACAACTGACGAACATAAGCACACTTGTCCTCTTGATTGGTTCCGTATTGAAGGTGATTTGTCAAATACTGAATGGCTTCTTGTTGAGTAAAGATACCTAGTTCAGATGCATCACGAAATGACGCAGCCAATAACTCTGTATGTATTTCATCTTCATCCGATCCCCAAATGATTTTGGTAATTGCACGGTCTGTGAGAACACCTAATGCACGGAAGTAGACGACTACTGGAATGTCTTCACGAAACCTGGGAACACATGCAGTCAGTGGGTTTCCGAATCCATTGAACTTGGAACTGAGACGGATCTCAAGTTTCTTTGGAGGCATTGTAAATGATTCATGCAGAGACTTGATCTCCACTGAATGTGTGTGTTTTGATGCTGACTTCTTGTTCTGAAAGATCATGATACGATTATCTGCAACCTTCTCTTGACAGAGAATAGTTCGTTCAGATCCGTGAATAATGAAATATCCAAGAGGATCGTGAGCACACTCACCGTATTCTTCAAGACTCATTGGATAGTCTTTCAACAGACAGAGTGAAGAACCAAGCATCACTGGAAGTTTGCCTAGTGAAATTCCTTCAAACACGTGAGACTCTTCATCATAGGTATCCAACAATGGACCTTTATAGGTTCGTGCAATAAATCGGATATCCACGTACATTTGTGCAGCGTATGTGAAATTGCGAATACGAGCTTCCATAGGTAACATAGGCTTCACTCGTCCAGTTGCTTCTTGAATACGGGGTTTGATATATGAAATGTTCTCAAAGGAAAGCTTAAACTCATATTTATATTTTTTGATTGTCTCATCTTGTTCGTGCCACACAGTGATTGGAGGAGTGGATTGAATAATAAGAGGAATCTTGTGTCTTACAAAGTCCTCATACGAATCGACTTGATGATCTACCATTCTTCTCACACCGTTACTAAAATACGCTCGAACTGCATCCCATTCATTCATGGTATATATGTGGAGTCTCTAACCTGTAAATATAAGTATCCGTTTTGTATAAGCGATGACCGGAGTCAAAATCCAAAAAGTAGATCACGTTGAGCCAGAGGTTCATAAACCGAATCGTCATAAATCTATGCGAACTTATCCACGAGGTGTGATGAAAGGAACCCGTAAGTCAAGGGGCGGATCTGAGTTTGTGGGTGTCAAGGATCCTGCAAAACCACCACCTTCTCGCAAGGGAACACTACGAATTCTTACCAAGAAAGGAGCTGAAATACGAAGAAATACAATTAAGCAATCTGTTCGATCAATGACAGATGCTGGAGTTCGTATTGCCTTGAAGAAGTCTAATATTACTGTAAATCCTAAAACACCACCACACATCGCACGAGAGATTTTGGAGGGTGGTATGGAATCAGGAATGATTGTCGCGAAGTAAAGTAATGACATCCATATGGGGGCCTTTAGGTTGGATGACCCTACATTCGGTAGCTTCTTGTTATCCAGATACACCTGTTCCTTCTGAAGTAACTCTGATGCAAACTTGGTTAGATATGTTTCAATCAACGATTACTTGTCCAAGTTGTCGTGAACACTTTGGAGTCGCACTAGGATCATATCGTAGGCAGTATCCACGAATGCTAAGTTCTCGTGAAGAGTTTTTAGTAGCTACATTCAGACTTCATAATGCAGTGAATCGAAGACTGAATAAACCTATTCATTTAACTGTAGAAGCTTGCTTTGAACAGCTTCGTAATAATGTAAAAACACGTTCAGCACGTGATTATCGTGTTGCATACATCAATCATATTCAGCGTTTTTGGAGAACGATGCAAGATGCTTCAGGATTTACAGCACTCAAGAAAATTAATGAAATGCGAAAAATTGAATATGAATATTTGCAGAGACATGAAAACAACTTTGAAACGATTATTCCTGAAAACACTGTTGTTCTTATCAATCATTCATTGGATACTCAAACAGAAATACCAAGTCCTGTAAGAGTGGATACTCGTATTCTTCCAAAAATAGGATTGAATGGAGGTCGATTTCAGATAAGACGGTGAGGTTGGACTTTTGTAAGAGGAGTCGCTGGATTCCAAGGAAGTGAAATATAAGGATCGGTTTCCCAAGAATAGGCTTTCATCCACATATGACGTGAATCCGGTCCTTCATCGTAGAGTTCATCTGTATAGACACCTCTTCCTGGAAGAATGAAGTCAAGTTGTTCTTTGATTCCAAATGGAGGAGTTGGATGTTCCCATGTGAAGTCTAGGGTTCGCTCTTCCTTTTCGGTAACCGATGAAAACAAAGGTGCTTCTGGATAAGGATAATACCAGCACCAATCTAGAACATCGGATGTTTTGAAATAATGTAATGTCCATTCAAACGTCTTTTCATAAGCGTATTCAACTTTAGTCCAATCTAACACTCCATCCATCAAATGTAGTGCCATACGACTTTCAAGTGCATGACCATCTTTTGCAACGAACTTGCGATCTGCATCTTTAGCTCGTTTTAGAATAACTTTGAGTTCATCTTTGACGGCTCCTTTCAAAGTATTCTTTTTGATAAAGTGAACTGCTCGTGAATATCCATCTTCTCGTAATGAAAACATCGCAAGGTTTGGCATGAAATCATTACCAAAGCAAAAGATACACATATGCACCCAATCATCAGGATCTATTGGCAACACTTTACATAGTGCAGAAATATCAAACGTTGAATACCCTGAATCTCGGTTTTCACGAATGAGTTTGATTGATCCAAGAGATGACTGAGCAACAGAAATCAATACTAAATCAGCATCCATTCCATAGATCAGAATATCCTGACGCTCAGAAGGTTCCATCGCTTGAAGCCACTTGAAGATTTTATGTTCTCCTTCACCACGTTCATCGGTTCCAGACAGAATACACTCAGGAAAGCAGAATCTTAGTGTGTCTTCCAATTCAATCATAAACGGAGTTCCAGGTGAGATTTGGTGTTTGTCAAATAAAGAAGGTTCAGGTTTCTTCATACGACGATAGCGTTGTTGAACAATCTTTGCATAGGGCACCAATCCATCCAACGCAATCAGCACTTTCTTTCCACAGGCTACATCCCTTAAGAAGTTCCGTAATGCTACTACGACACTTCCAATGGGGTTCTCAGGTTTCAAATAGGTATGAATAAAAGCATTAAAATCCAATCCTAATACTTGGCAATCTAGACGTAAATTTCCAACGTCTTTTTGAATATGTTTATGTGTTCTTAGGAGCGACGCAACGTAGTACGGTATGCCCATCTCTTCTTATGAGTTTTGCGATGTTTAAGTCTCCTTCCGCTCTTCTTCAATTGATTACGCAATCTTAATGTATTTGTGAGCATTGTCTTACGATGGTCTAATCGGTCCTTCTTTAAGAACTTTTC